>Ga0157364_1001600_pt1 | contig 19587 bp, 6 predicted proteins | sample AttsexASBM2_FD_111476 | JGI IMG/M metagenome (GOLD analysis project Ga0157364, IMG submission 111476) | Fungus gardens microbial communities from leaf cutter ant in Ribeirão Preto, State of São Paulo, Brazil - Atta sexdens ASBM2 | ecosystem: Host-associated > Fungi > Mycelium > Unclassified ...
TTAAGGTTGCAAAGGTCAACTTTTTTAACCTTAGCGTTTAGTTATAAAAAACTGCATATTTATTATGAAAAGTAACGTTACAAAAATAATGTATCTAAATAACGTTGCATGTATACGTTGTACCTAAGGATCTGAGCACAAGAATTGTCGTAACACTTACTTAGACTTAACTAAAGATTGCAAACTGATCGCAATATATATTTTAAATAAAGTAATGTCTTAAGTCGTTAATGCAGCAAAGTCGGTTTTGCATTAAACCGGTTCTACATTAGTTGCAAACTAGTTGCAAATTTATTGCGGTAACCAATCTGAAACTTGCATTTTGAAATCAACGCTTCATATTGGCTGTTGCAACAAACTTGCAAGCGATCGGCTTGCAATTAATGTAGAACCGGCTTTAGAGGGCTGCATTAGCGACTTAAAACATTATTTAAGATGGTCTTAAAATAAGAACCGATCATAAATACTGACTATAGATTACTAGAATCAAGGTCACTTTGATAATAAAAAAGGGATGACATTCATCGCTGCATGATGTTCATCGTTACCGATGAAAGATCTTTCACTATGATTATTATATAGTTCATAAACACAAATGCAGAATGAAGATTTGTTTTTTCATTGCATGCAGTTGGTTTTTCGTCTGTGTGTGTCTTGCGCGCGATAATCATCCTGTCTCAGCATTTGCGAACTACGTTTCGCGATTTGCGAATTATGTAGAGGCACCCTAATTTTTGCACGAATAATTCGCCGCAAGTATAGCGGCGTATTCGTGAACTACATATTAATGAAATGTATTATTTATGAGAGAAAGGGAACGGTTCATGTAATAACTGATATACATTGACGTTTGCTGTTTGTTCGATAATTAATTAAATGTACGTGCCGAACTATCGTGCACGATCGTGCTATTCAGCTACGACATGTGTCGCGCGTTACAGATGTGAAAATGTTGATACAGCGAATTACGATGACAGTTTATTAACGTTACCGCAATTAACAAATTACGGGTGATAGTCTGGAGAAGTGAGAAATTTCTCATCCGGCATTTAATGGATAAAAATCTTGCCTTCGTGTAATACACGATAATAATCTCTCTCTTGAATTTTTTTTCCTATTATTTAAAAATATAGGTGAAATGCAGTACCTTCGTAATTCTTCTGCATGTCACCATATTTCGTACTAACTTGTAGAAATATTTCTAAGAGGCACATTTTCTCAACCGAATCTTTCTTCGTGCCAGAAGGCCATGTAACTTTTTGCCGTTTCTCCTCGGCGTTATTCGCCATTTCTCTCGACACTTCTCTTTCGCCTCCGCGGTCGAGAACTCCTCGTTTCTATCGCATGGGAAATGTAACGGATTATTTTATGAGAGTCCTCGTTAGCGTACTCTCCTCGCAATTTTCTTGCGAATGAGATTATAGATAATTGTATCAATTAATACCATGTTATTAAAAGCGAAATCTATTTACTACCTAATTCCATGCTTTTCCTTTTAAATTTATAATTGTAATAAATATATTTTAAAAATATTGAAGGTAGTAAAATCGGTTGGTGATAAACAATAGAATCAATAGAACAAAAGCGGAGTAATACTCGCTCAATTTTATAAAAGCTTAATAATATTATTCTGTTAAAATCTTGATGCAATGTTGCTTTTGTCTGCATGGCAGGCATACTTGACGAAAGAATCATATTAGAATTTGTTTTAATTAAATTATAACAGGCATTGCGAGAAGATTTGAATTTTAAACTATTCTCAGAATGTGGAAATTCCATGACAAATTTTTTCTAAAATATCTAATTCCATCTAATGTTTTTTAAATAATAAAATATTTATTTTTAATCAACAATAAATGATAAATAATAAAGATGTTACTTTTGCAGAAAAAAAATTAAAAATATTTTTACAGTCTGTATTTAACAAACAGGGGTCTAATTTTAAAATCTTACAGCTTTTTCTTGAATAAGATTTGCTTTTCAGAAGAAAATTTATTATCTCTCTCATTATATTATATTCTTTGTCATAATATTGTTTCAGTGTTACTATAATAACTTTTTCATCTTGTAAAGATTAAATTTGTAGAATATTGATAAATTTCTGTATATCTCATATAAAAAGAAATTTATTCGATTAGAGTAACTTTGCACACTGAAAATTATTTTTCAACATATATTCGAGTAAAGCCCAACAAATTGGAAATTTATCAAAGAATTTCTCGTTAAAAGTTGCATTTCTACAATAGTTTCTGTAACAGAAATCATGTATATACATTTAATGTACACGGTGAGATGTAGGACAGTTTATAAAGTGAAATGTACGTTTGGGAACTGCAAATTTTCTCGAAAACTGTTACCCGTAACTTAGCGGGTTACGCTTAATGAAATGAAAACGTATATTACAAGGATAATGGTCACCTTGTATACGTACTGAGCCCGGTGTTATATTTCTAACGGATATAACCAATGTATATGTCACTAATTCCGAGTGTGTAATCTTAATCCGGCGGAGAATGAATAATGATTTTTCGCCGCGTATTACATTATTCATATGCGTAATCCGCTTTTATATATATTCCGCAATAACAAACTGTATTTTCTCAACAGAAAATATGGCTATGTCAACCTCACGATCGTATATCTATAAATATTTTCTATTATTGTTTTTTCTTTTCTTATAATGAATGATATTATTTTTAATTGTAAATGTGAGAATATTTAACGTCTGCGGTATAATAATAAATATTAGATTTCTTATTTTTACTGTTATCTTTATCACATCTTTGCACTGAAAAGAATTTCTCATTGTCGAATGGACGAATCAGAATTTTCTGCTAAAATCTACAATTCTTATATTTATCAGAATAATTACATCAATCAGAATTCTAGTTATCTCAACTAGAATTCTAATAGATTTAACAAAAAAATTCTAATTCGTCCATTTTCTACTAAAATTACTATTCCAAACAGACTATTTTTCTCAGTATTCAATATGATATAATTGTTTGAAAGAATAGTTATTTTAATTAGGATTATTTTAATTAAGATCCCAAGTGTCACGATTAAATACACAATTTTCTTTCTTTTTCCTTCTCTCTAACAAACATCAATATCTCAATGTAGCGCATGAAGGCGTGATGTCTTTAGGAAACAATAGCATACCGAAAGCGAACTAGGAAAGGGGGTGATTCGAGTCGACGGAGTGCAATTGACACGAGAGCCACTTTAGTAATGAACTTACGGGGAAACATGCTGATTAACTAGAGCAGGACAATTCCCTCGCAAACTAGTATAGTCAAGCAGAATTGCTCTTTGCCCCGTGCGCTAAATGCGTATAATTGCAGTTCGCCATTCTATCGCAAACACCGGTGACTACACGTTTAACGTAAGGAAAGTTTATTTTACTCGCTAGCGGTGCAGTTTGAATGTTTTCCTTGCATATTTATTATTTAAGCGGACACATCGGATATGCGTAGCAACTTTGGTCAAGTCCCGCGGGGATTTGCGAAAAAAATATCCCTCGGGGATGAGTCGTTCTTTTTTTTTTTTACGTAATGAGACATTTCAAAAACTCACGGTTTACGTTTTAGCGGTTCCGAGATAAAGTTTCCCTAGGAAGGAAAACCGCATATCTTCCGTTGTATCCCGGAAGGTCGCTAAGGTTCCCGCAAAAAATGTCCTCCAGAGAGATGCCCCTTTCTGTGTCATTTTAGCGAAGTCTGGAACCTACTTTCCGTACCTCAATCAAAAATTTCCGTCTGTCTCGTCTGAAAGGACTTGAAGAACTTTACAGAACTTCACATGCTCGCAATGTAATCCCTGGAGAGATTATTATGAGAATAGTTTTTTTCTTAGAGAGAGATATTCTCCAAAATGATGTCTTGTCTACGTTTGGTGACGTTTAAGAATATCTTCATTTTTTTTTCTTAAATAAATGTATATTTTTTATAGAACAAAAAATATCTTTATATATATATATATATATATATATATATATATATATATTTCATGCCTACATAAATTGCATCGATTAATCGTTTATTCAATCTCGTATTGAAATAATAAATTAAATAAAGCAATAAATAAATTTCCACGTCGAAATATAACTAAGTTAAAAGAATTAAATTTTGAAATAAACTTATTTAATTACATAAATGCGCTTTGCGTCGAACAGTTTTGCTGAAATTTAATTTCAATCAATATCGCTTCATTATTCGTTCCTTTCCTTTCCTTCGTTTCATTCCTTTCATCATACAAAATAACTACATCTTATTAAAATTAACGTTTATTCTGTAAACAATTAAATTTTCTTCTCTCCATGCGTCTTTTCACAAAATAAATATCGTACATAAGATCTTAGATATTAAATTTAACAACAAACAAAGCTCTGGGAGTTATAAAGTAAGAGAAAGTATAAAATAAAAAGTAGTTCGCCTGTATAAGTAATTACGGTGCGTGAATTATTGTGTACATTCATTAATAATGTCACATTCTATTAATATGATTCTATTAATATAGTTCTTTTAATATAGTTCTTTTTAAGATTTTGATTCCATCTATTTATTTACTTATTGTGAAGAAATCGATGGCATTATTATTAAATCGACGATCAATTAATTTAATCATATGAGATTATTATTTCAATGTGATTGTTATGAGATTATTATTTCATAATTGTGTTTTAAATTCAACAAATCTAATCGGAGCACGATCTATAGAACTGATAATCTGTACATTCACATATGAATATTACTAATAATAAGCATCAAGATCCGCTTTGACCGAAAGTAACATTTCTCCTCTTATTTATGTTTATTTATTGTCTCAGAATTTGAACTTATTATTATGGACTTTATAAATTATAAATTCTATAAAATTATTTTATTATGACGATCTCAATTATTTTAAATACTCGATTGGACTGCAATGGATGGAAAATTCAATCTGAATTTGATTTTCACTTCACAATATTATCAAGCAAGCACTGAATCCAAACTGGAGTCGAAACGTACACGACTTATATGATTTAATATTATTTTACAGTTTTGTATTTAATTATTGATGGATATACACAATAATTTGTATCATATTAACTGCGTTGATTCATACTTTTTTCCTGCCTTTTACTTATATACTGTTAAATCTAGAGTCAAATTTAACTTAATGTGAGTTCCTACTCAATCATATCGTTATTCTAAAACAATGATTATATTGACACTACATTGTGTCAAATTGAGACATGATATAGTGTCAAATTTAATTATCGTTTCAATAAAAAGAACGATATTTAGGAACAGTGACGATTCACATTAAGTTAAATTTGATAGATTTCAGTGTATATTCAATAAAAATTTTTAGATTTTTTTTTTTATTGCTATTGTGCGGAATCACATCCAAGTGTCTTGCATGCAGTGTCGCAGTTATCTTTCGCAAACGCCGATTCGAGTTTTTTACGCTGAAAGCGGAACGAAGGTGCTCGTTCACAAACTTTATCCTTTTTCTTCAATGTATTACTCTCTGCAGCAAAGTTTGCCGGGGATTCAACGACGGTAACGGCAGCGCAGTACTAAGTTCCTCTTGTTCCTATCGGAAGCTTCCGAGTTTCGAGTACACGGCGTAGTTTAAGCCGTAGCATCGATTTCCCCATTTGTGCTTTGATACGGTCACTACACGAATTCGACGCCGTCTGGCCATTTGTAATCCTATCCGTGTAACATACACGTTCGACGCAGCGCGCATATATCTCGCATTCGATCGCGTAATTACGAACTTCAAAACGTATTGCTTGTCAGATCGAAGATTTATCGCGTATAAAATACTCGGTTACCGTGGTGGAAACTGCCGGAAATAATCCGATCTAATAAATAAACGCGCATCAAGAAAAAAAAAACGTGTGATTGAGCCTATGATAAAAATTTTAGAATTATTATTCCGCGCATTTATTGGAGAAAAACTTCAAAAAATGTTTTGACTTGTTTCCCGAAACGTCTACCTTTTTGGTAGCGTAATGATAATTTTATTAATTTTTTTACAAATCTGACGGGGGATTAAGGGATTGGAATATTTAACGACGGGGTTATTATCGAGTTGAATTTTAATAAAATACCACATTACGAGTATAATGCGTCGCGCCATATAGTTAATGTTTTTCGTTTTAACAATGCGCTCTCTGTGTCCCGGGCAGAGTGAGGAGCGGCTCGAAAAGCGTCGGATTTAATCCGCGTACGTGTAAACGATTAAATAAGATTTACCAGCGGTGCGGTCGAAAAATCATTCGGGTCGCTGCACGCGCCGTTCCGCGCCGCGTAACGCCGAGCCGGCAATATCGGGGGCTTTTAATTGAAAACGCGTGTTACCGTGTTTTCCAGGGATTTCCCGGATTTCGAAATAATAACGCGGCTCATCGGCGTTCGATAATTATTTCGCACTCGACCCGGTTATCGACTCGAAAATTCGCGCTAATTCCGCTCGTGTGGCCTTCTCCATACGAAATGACGCTCGCTCCATTGGGCGAAGTCTCGTTAACCCGGAAATTGCGTTTCGAAACACTGCTTCTCTAACATTGCTCGCCTGTCCATTCGGGAACGACAATTGTCGGCGACGTAGGAAGGAAGGATTAATTTGATGCCGATCTCTCTTCGAAAGGCGTAATCGCGTAACTCGTAGTAACATTCCACTGTTAATCGCATTTCTCGAAGAAATGCGTCTCGTGCAGCTTGATAAAAAGATAAATTGTTGAATCCTTAAAAACTATTCCGATTATTCCTTAAATTGTTTAACTTACTCCTTATTTGTGAATTGATTGTCTTCCTCCGTTGATTTGCATTCGTGTACAGAAAATATATGGGAATGTTCGCAATATTATCCAGAGTTCGAAACTATAAAAGTTGAAATAAATATAAAGAAATAAAAATAAAAATGTAATACCTATATGTAATACAAAAGATATTCATTTCGCATGATAATTTTTTAATTTAATTTAATTTAAATTTGTTGTTTATTTCAAGAATTATATTTCAGGTACACAGGAATAAATAAATACACAAATAGTGAGGCACTAGCCTTATATTGTTCTTAGGTTGATTACATAATATCATATAGGATATTTAATATGTGTGTATAAAAAATTTATTGTAATTTTATGAAGAATTTTATAGCATATAAAGAATAAACGATTGCTGTAATTTTTACGTTGAAACACAGTTGTATTAAAATATCTCAGACAGTAACATTTATAGACTCATAAAATGTTATTTTTCTGCAAAATAACTTCATATCTTTTCATCTATTCAGCTACGTCGTAAATATGACACATTATTTATCGGTCAGAATGAAAACTGTTAGAGGAATGAATATAACGTTAGAAGAGATACCGTTATAAAAGATACCTAAAATATTAAAGTTACAGGAGCGACCGGGAATTTCCAAGTCTACAGTTAACAACGTTAATGAAGTGCACTTAGACTCCGCGGATTACGTCGGACACGCACAGATATTCCACCGAGATACTTTGCGACCTCTTGGAGCTTAAAAGCCACCGTAAGTTCGGCATCGCGCCGCCGAAAAGCTCCCATCGTTGCTTATTTAAATTTTCATGGTCCTAACTGCAGTAAAAATACTTCCTTACCAGCGACTTAACTCTTGAAGATATGTACTCGACACTCCCTCGGATCGATACCGACTAGGTACATATTTATGAGCGTAATACTGAATTATTGCGAGATTCCTTGAGAACTCAGTTACGAGCTCTAAAGTCTGCGCGGCGGCGACGACTAAAATAGTTAAAGACGCGGCTTGTGAAAAAATGTGAAAGGAAGAGCGTCGCTCAAAGGAAGCTCTGCGCCACAATAATTATTAATTAATGATGGTTTAAAATAAGTATATAATTAAGGTAAACGTCTCAGTGATACTTACATAAAATTTATTATTAATATTATATCAACTTCTTTTTTATTACAACGTTATAATTTAATTGTATTTAAAGATTACAATTAAATTATAATATTATATTAAAAAAACATTTGAAATTAATAATAAAATAAATAAATAAAGTTTTATAGTATAAATGTAAGTATAGTATAAATGTATAGTATAAAAGTATAAATGTCGGGTCATTGAGACGTGTACTGTATTAAAAAAAATGTTCTTCGTATTTATCTGAATTTTAAACTAACAATTATTTGTCATGTGTATAAAATTATAATTTTGATACGTATATATTAGACAATTAGACATCCTATACAATTATAAAATCTGGAACAGTCGATCGTATGCAAAATAATAAAATATAGAAATAACATTTGTACTTTTTCGATTGTTTTTTTATATAAAGTTTTACTCGCATCTCTTTTTCTATTCTTTTCGACTTCTTTATCGAAGAAAACTGTGGCATTAGGAACTTCCTTGGCCTGAATCTAACGCACCCCTCGGAAAGTTCTTTCCACATTTTTTTCATCTTCTTTTTTTTTTTAATAATAGACTCGCCAATACGAGGATACACACGGCTACGCGATTAGGCGACCCTCCTGTACACGCTTCGGTGATCACGCACGGACGTCCTGCTTAATCTCGCGGGGATAAATAAGAGATCGTGCGCGGAAGAAGAACAGGTCGCGAACAGGGAGTTAAGCGACGTGCCCGAGTCTCTCTTCGTCCTGGATCGAAACGAGCGTCACGTTTCCATGCTCCACGTCCCGAGAATTCGAGCCATTACCAGCCAGAGATAGCGCACGGACGCCAAAAAGAACGTTGGATTTACTACGTCCCGGCAGATGGCTACCCTTTTTTCCTTCCGGACGGCCTACCACGAATAAAACTAAGCGGAAATGCGCGTTTCCCTTGGTTTTACCATTGTCACTGTCATTGTGCTGGACACGTTGGATTATCGCTTGCGGAAACTGTGGCAATGGGTTGAATGAGTTTGTTAACCATTGATAAGAAGTTGAATAATAATAGCAACTTGAAGGAGAAAATTATAAATTATGCAGAGAATATTGCATATGATCAAACTTATTCTAAAAGAAACTCCGTTTCTAAATTATTAAGAATACTCCCAAAGAGAGATTTCTAATTTTTTAATTAAATTGAATTAAATTGAATTATATAAATTGAAAGAACTTTTCGAATTTTTCGTTAATGAATAAAGCAGTAAGAAATATTACGTTTTACCACTTCTTATAGCAATTTTTTAAATCATCCTTTTTCAGGGAATATCGAAAAAATATTTTCCAAATAATTAAAAAGAATAATTAATGAAAAAGGATGATTTAAGAAATTGCTAAGAAATAATGATATTTCTTATTTGATTATCTATTAACGAAAAATTCAAAAAGCTCTTTTAATTTATGATTCAATTTAATTTAGAACTTAGATAGCAATCTTTAGAAGAACAAATGAAATTCTCAAATGGAATTTCTTTTAGAATTTGATTCTTCGCAATTCTTCGCATAATCCATAAATTTTCATCGTTGAATTATCTTGGCTGCGTGAAAAACTTTAATTAAAATAAAAATAAAACTAAATTTCTTTGAAAATAAAATGCTCTTAAAATTATCTAAAGTAATGTTTGTCTTTGTTGAATTCTTAATATCTCCTGAAATTCATAATAATTTTCATTGAATTGCTATTAAATTGGGTTAATCATTCTTAATTAAATGTATTTTTGTATGTCTTGTTTTATCGTATTCGATGTGCTTTAAATTTCATTACGAATGAGTTTCATATAATTCTGTAATTAAACGCAAAAGTGGAAAGTTTAAACGAGTATATGTAACTTACATTGCAGTGAGATACAGATAATAAAACGCTAAAATTTTACTAGCATTTTGCACAATCCCCTAGAATCGTGCGGAACATTTCGAAAAGCATGGATTTACACGATAGCGACGTTTAAGGAGATACTTTTATTTAACGGGATATAAGATTTCGTCGTTATATAAATCTGTATTGTTACAACGCATATACCTATGTGAGCCGCCGATTTTCTCCGAGACTAACTTTTAAGCTCACGTAAGCTGCAGTATATACTTTCCTCAAAAGAGAATCGTAAAAAAGCAGAACTTCTATACTTTCGAAATCCTTGTTGCGTTATTGTCAACGAGCGAGTAGAATACATGGACTTACCTATTATTTCCTAATCCAAAACTCGATATCCTTCTGTAGCGTGACTTGCGTCAAATATCTTCCTGGAAAATTACTTAGGATTTCATCAAAATTTCATCTTTAAGAATGTATTTCTTAATTTGAAAAAGAAATTTCTTTCAGTATAAATTATGCGATCGAATACAATTCGCGCGTTGTGCAATTTATATAAATTTTTATTATTAAATATCTTGGTTGCTTGTAAAACTTAATGATAAAACTAAAAATAAATTTCTTTGAAAATAAAATGCTTTTAAAATTATTCAGAAGAACGTTCCGTTAGTCATTATCTTTAAAGCTTAATTCATTAAATATTATTTAATTCTCAAAGTTGTAAAACTTCGTAATATAGTATATACCTCGGCCTAAATTTCTGCGAAGAAGCGCTCCAACTTTGTCAAGAAATTATCTTTTGAAACTTTGTTCTTCACCAAATATTCTATAGTTGAATAACGGTGAATTATTTGCTGCTAATTGTAAAAGACAGTTTATTGGGCTCGTCTTTTTTTCTTATACTGTCTTATAAGAACAAACGATTTTAATAATAATAACCGGTCTTTTTCGCGCGACATTCGATTCGACTTTCCTTTTTCTTTCTACTTTAACCCCAACTTACATCCATGACCATCTTTCTTCCCAACAGCATTGCCGGCTGTAATTTGTGGAGGACAAGAACTTCCCAGAGAGGCATTGAACAACTTTTATAATGTTTTTTTGCGCGCCATAAACCGACGTGATCTTAACTTTTTCTCATATTATTGTTTTTCTGAAGATTATAATATGAGTGCGCAAAAAGATAAACAGAAATTATTCTTTTTGAGGCGATTTTGCTATTTGTGTCATTTGTTACATGTTATTCTAAACAACTAAAGATACTTTATAAAACTTATTTATTAAATTTTTAATTTAAACAGGGAAAATAAAACATAAAGGTCAAAATTTTTTTTCACATTTTTGATAATATATGCAATAGAATTTGAGTCTTTTTTGAATCTTTTTACAAGCAAAATTTCACTTTGCTCAAATTTCAATTTTTATTGAATAAACATTTTAATTAAAAAAGTTTTTGTTAATGTAATAAAAATTCTGAAAAAAATAATCTGGACTTTTTCTACATTTTTTAAAAGTCTAAAACAATAAAATAACTTGGGCTAGAAATCAGATTGCAGACGAAAGAAGTAAAAATATGGATGCAGATGAAGGATTAAATACTTTGTATAGTCTTATTAAAAATTTTCGTAAAGTCTAAATCATGTTTTATTTTAATTTTCCTATGTACAATATATGGTGATTTCCCAAATTTAATCACGAGTGTCAAAACATTTTTCAGTATTTTCACCGGCAATTTTATCTAAAGAAAAACGCTATTGACGACAAAAGGACTGCTACATCCTGCATCGGAGAAACGACGACCGGGGCAAAAAGACGGAAATCGATTAGCCCTAAACGTGGTCGCGCGACTTCGTCCTTCCTCCAATCTCCGAATCGAATCATGCGCCATGCTTGAACGAACTTACGGTACAGGCGATATAAAATAACGCCCGAAGGGGAAAAATGATCCTACACCGTAGCCACAGCCGCGACAGCTAATTGCATTCGTTAAAGGGGCCCGCCCAGACCGCGTTAGTGCTTTCTTCGCCGAGCAGAGCACTATCTTTCTCTCTCTCGGACCACTCGACGCCTTTTGTTTCTTTTTTTCTTCCATCTCTAGACTACGTACTGTGCTCTCCGCCGGTCTTTTCCTCCTCCGTTCAGCCACTCGTCGCAATTTGCGGGAGCCAGCGCAACGGCGAGAGAACTTCCTGAAGAGGTGTTGCGAAAGTTTCGGATCAAATGAATGAAAAACGGCGGAGAAGAAGGGAGAAAACGCCTGGAGAATAGTGGTGGATTATCGCACAAAGGTATCAATTCGCAAGTCTTCCTCTTGAAATTTCAAGTCTTGAAATACGAATTTCTATTTCATGAAAATTGGATAATCAAATATAGGTGTTGTAACGTCAAAAATATTGATATGTAACATTTAAAGAATGATATTCAACATTTTTCACAAGATCTTTTATTTTCGATCTGGTACTTTGCAGACTGCAGAGAATCTCTAAGTACTTCAATCCACCGCTGGAAGAGGGAAAAGCGAATCGAAGGGGAGAATCGAGGGGTCATACACAAGTATGGCACGTCGTATGGACGTTTTCGTTGTGTTTTATTGATCCGATACAGTCGTAAATGATACAATCGGCAAATTCATCGGCGGTACAATTGAGATAGTTATATGTTATATATACACTTATGTACATAGCGCCAAAAGGCGTGCGCGCTCGCAGAAACGATATCCGGCGTAGAATAATGCTTCCGAATTATCGTTACATCGGAATATAACGGCGAGATCGAGCGCGAGGACCAAACGTCCTGTGACTCCTGACCGTCGAGAGATACAAAGTCGTAAAAAAGAATTAGTGGGGATAAGAAAGGGGAAAGGAAGAAATGACGGAGTGAGATTGGATGAAAGGAGATGTGTCGATTGAGTCTCTAGAAGACTAGAAAACGTATACTCATTATTGTACACTAAAGCCGTGGCAGCATTGTTTTATATCTTATCTATCTATACGCTTTAACCCTCCGCGAATTAGGTGGGGTGTGACATACCCCAGCAAGATGAACTTCTGTAACTTCTTCTAAAAGTGCAAATTGCCATTTCGTACAGCTGAAGAATGCGTCATTACCATACTACTAGATTAGTATATTTATAATGAAGTATAGCATGGGGTATGAGATACCCCACACATGATCTATGTTGATTTTCTACCTGGTTCGCGAAGAGTTAATGGAGCTTAACGCCTACAACGCGATTACACTTATACGTGTGTGTCGATATGGATAATGGGTGGACGATCGAGCGATCCGTCGATCGCTTCAAACAGAATGAAGAATCTGTCCATGTCAGCGTATTCTAACATGAGGTTTCGATTCTCCTGTAGAATAATTATCGGCCTTTACCGTGGTCGATCATTTCTCTTTTCATCGTCGATCGCGCCTCGTCAGCGTTCGATTTGAAGCTCGACGCTCGCGGTCATTAACTGTCTCAGCACCGAACTGAATTCAATTGCTAAATCTTGTTTCGATCAATTTCATTCGGTTAGAAAAAGTGCATCTCATTATTTTCTGATTGTGAGAGATAAATCGTCTAACATCAGTTATAAAAATTTTTTGTGTATTTGTTGTGAAAGAAATGTATTTTCCGGAATGATTTATATCTTCACTATTTTCCTTTAATTTCTATGGCAAAAATTATTTTTGCAATAAAAAATTATTAAATCATCACACATATGTAGAAATATAAAGATTCTGAAAAATTTTCTTCTTAGTTTCGTAGTAAACGAAACTCTTGCAGTCTTTAATAAATCGTTGTAGACGCATGCTATATAACAGTAGGTGCTAAAAGAGTTAATTACATTACACGATGGACAAAACTGCGGCAAATGCCGCCCGGTGGGACTGATCATCGACTTTCTTTCCTGACTATCCGGAGTACGCTGCAGGAAAGGCTACTCGAGGCCCTCCTCGATATTGTATGTCCTTCTTCGCGCACCTCGGTTCTACTCTCTCCAAAGTAAGAAGTTACCAAGAACCAATGCCCCGTCGAGAATATTGAGAAAGGTTGCTATCGGACGAGACTCTATTTCTCGGTCGTACATCTCTCTCTATCGAACGGTGAATTTCGCAAGAGATTCCTCTCTATTCCTCGGCTGTCTCAATGCGATCTCTCGAACCAATCGATTGATCGTTCTACTCGGACACGGTCTTCGACAAAGTTTGTCGTCGACGATACTTGGCTATTTGCTAATGGACGTCTCCTTGCTTCCGAGGGCCAGTCGTTCCACCTTCGGTTAAGTGTCCGATAATTTCTCCCACGCCTCTTTCTGGATCACAGTATTGACTATAGTGTGAACAGAGAACTTGAATTAATTGACCGAAGGCCGGACGTACCGATCCTCAGAAGTGCGTTTTAAAGTCTTCGTCGAGATAATTATTTGAGAAATGAATTGAGGAAGCGTGTAGGAAAAAATATTTTCTTTTCTCCGCTTATAATATAGAATGCGGTATAAATAGAAAACTGGACTAATTTCCAGCGGAGGAAACTTTTATCTTAGCTTTCGTTGGCTTCCTAACGGGAGAACATTATTTATGGATATCGCGTGACGTGTGCGTGAATTATGTCAGTCTCGTTAATTCTTCGGGATGAAATAGCTTTTCACTTTTCAAGTGATCTTATTTCTCTATTTCGAAACGTGTGCGCTTCGATTGATATTATTGGTGATTTCACTTAATACGATTATTATATGGATAAAATAGGAAAGTACAAATTCCGATTTCCCAACTAAAATTTAAATTCTGAGTTTCAGCTTCCCAAACAAGGCGGATCCAAAAGGGTCCACGGTTAGTGCCACCCTCGGAAATCACCCTTTTCGCCAAAGTTTCTGGACCTGTTGAATCGTTATTCCTCGTGGAGCCCGCTTATATTCAGACAAATAGCGCGAGGCGAATTTTACTCGGATTAACATCCCCAGGGATTACATATTTTTCAATTACAAATAAAAAACCATTCTTATTTATAATATACCAAATTTAGAACACAAAATATGTGCCACGATTGCGAAATTAGAAAACATTCCGCTAAATATTACTTCTAAATAAATATTATAATTATTTTAAATAAATAAAATATATTCAGACAAAATACGCAAAACGTATATTGCGTTCCTGAATCCCTAAGGAGATTAAATCGCTCTCATTTCGCTGTACAACTGCGAAAGGACTAAAGCGCCCTCATTAATATTATGATATCTCAGAGCGAGAGCAATTTCAGATTTGCTTTCTCGTATATACGTTATTTCGTAGCGCTTTGTGCGAAGTAGATTCATAGAAAGTGTACTACGATCGCTCTAAATTCATATTTAAAAGATCTACCGATTAGTTAACGTCAACCGGGCTCTCCTCGATAATCTTCTCCAGCAGCTGACCCGATTCGAAGTCTCTGCATCTGTCTGTGACGTACGTCGTTGGGCCTAAAGGCGAGCCGATCTCCTGCGGCAAACCTTTTTTGAGGACGTTAAGGTACCCCTAGCTCTGAACCATATCACTAATGTACTCCTCGTGAAGTGCGAGGAGATGACGTGGAACATCGAGAGCGGTGTGAAGGGTTACGGTTACGCCGCGATTCAGACTGATCGCCGGATAAAAGACGCCGTAGAGATCGCGGAAGGCGATGCCGCCCTGCGGTTGGTCGTTGACGAAGAAACGTAGCGTATGTGTGGTATCCAGGTCGAGAAGAACGCCGACAGTCGAGCCTTGCTGAACGCCACCCTCCGTACGCTGTGCGTGACCACCGCCGTGCATGAACCACGACCGCTGGCGGTCTATGTACATGCTCCAGCCTTTATCGTCCTTACCTGTGTACAAAATGATTCTCAAAGTTATATGTGGGCTGCCTTCTAGAGAATAGTTTAAAGCCCGCGACACACGATGCTTATTTTCCTGCTGGACTGCTAGCTGGATTAGAATCTTCCCACCGTATTGTCTGCGATGCTGGCCCTGTCACCACTATAGCTAATACGGTGGCAAGATTCTAATCCAGCTAGCAATCCAGCAGGAAAACAAGCGTAGCCACTAGTTTAATTGAATTTTATCTTGAATTGCATGCCACATAAACGACAGCATTGATTAATGTGTTAAAAATAGAAACAGTGAAGGTATTTGTAATGTTAAGAATATTTGAAATTTAATTAATTCTAATAATAATAATTTCCTCAAAAATTATTTAACTAATATTTGTGAGTTCAGTATATTTTAAATTACTGTAACGTTACTTAAAATTATTATATAATTGAACGATTTTTGTTTCATTTTGTAAGTTGAGGAATAAGATTATATAAGAGTGAAAAACATTTGTTATAAACAATTTTTCATAAAAATAGTTAAAGAAAATATTCGAGTTCACTAGATACCGATTAGGACTAATAATAGCACAAATGATTTTTCAAATACTCGTATTAATATATTTCTTTATTTGTTTAAAATAATTGAAACAAGTGAAACAAATAGTTATTATTGAACACGTCGTGGAGAATATTCCAAAACAATTGCAAGAAGAAAAAGATGACACATGACACGACTGTAGATCCTATCCATAAATTTCCGTTGTATTTGCTAGGCAGCACGCAATCGATTTCCGAATTTCATCAGTTCTAAGAGCATTGACCCGGATTCCACGTGTCCAAGGGTATAAAATACCCTCTTCTTCCAGTATGTTGCACAACCACGGTCGCGCACTTTGCGATCTCTCAGAATCTCTTGACCGTCGTTTTCTCTCATCCGAGACAATGTATAGAGACAAAGGCAAAGAGACAGAGAAAAAGAGAAATAGAAAGATAGAGGCAAAGGGAGAAAGAGAGAGAGAGAGAGAGAGAGAGAGAGAGAGAGAGAAAGAGGGAGAAAGAAATATGGTGAAAACGGTACATACGTCTCTCACCTCCGAATTTCCGAACAAATCAGGGATCTCCGGGGTGTACCGGGTGACGCATGAATATTTCATCGAGACCAGATAAACCGCACGATATTTTCCGATATTAGAGGAGGACAAGAAGGAGAGAGATCTAGTAAAGATGGAGAACTTACCCAGCATCTGATCACGCGACACGTCGGCTCGGGCGATTCCAAAGGCTGGATCGGTGTCACTGTGGTATCGATCTATGGTCAGCTCCCAATAGTGTACGCCTCGCGAGAAGCCGACGCTCGAGAGGACCACGCGATGCTCATAGCCCTCGCAGGACGCGCTCATCGCGTCCTCGGATATGGATACCTCCTGTGGTATGCCGGCCGCGCCGGTGGCCCACGAAAACCACGCCACTGCGAGAGACCAGAGGATACGGTTTGCTGTACAGCTTCGATTAATATTCCGCGGACTCGGATCCGCAAGCACGCTTAACGAACTACACGTTCAGGCACGAACGTTGGGTTATCGAGTGCCGGGTTATTGGGAATTCGACGTCGCAGCCGCACTCGATGTTAATAACGACGTGACGGGATTGTGGAATCTTAATATGAGAAGGAGAATGAGGAGATCTGATTTTCTGTGCGGCTAAATAATTTAAGAATTTGATATGGAAAGTCGACGTGAGCCGACTGCGGAAGCTCAATGCAAAAAAGAAGGGATGTTTTATCTTTCGCGGTGTGTTAAATAATTTAAGACTTTGATATAGAATTTCTTATATAGCGCGATTGTTGAATTGAAGTTTAATATTTAACTCCCGCTTGATTAATATTTAAATTGATTAAGTTACGATTCGAGAATTCAAAAGAAAAAGAAAGTTTTCTCTCTTTATTAATATTACATTTGGAAAAATATGAAGATTTAAATTTAACATAATTTGGTTTTATAAATAATAAAGATTTTGAATTCGATTATTTACTTTAGTTAATTAATTATTTAATTTAGATTAAAATAATTTTATTTATCGTATCTATATTCTATATCTGTCATGTTAGTCGATTCACTGTTCAAGAATTAAAAAGAAAATATTTAATTTGCCATTAAATAATTAAGCATTTCCGTTCGTAAAAACGATTTTGTTGAAGTATTTGTAGATTTAGATACAAATTTAAAAATAATTTTATTAGGCTATCAAAATAATTATATAGAATGCTTAAATATTGATGACGATACTGCAAACAATTTTAACATTCTACACTAAAAATTTATAATAAAATAAATCTTAATATATATATTTTTAAATAATACTAAGTATAATATTAAGTATTCATAAGATTAATAATTTAAACATTTATTTATAATAAATAAATATTTTATATTTACTAAATAAGAAAAATGATAGTTAAATCAACTTAATGATTCTTAAATTAAATAGATACATATTTATTTATATTTAATAAATATTTACATAGAACTATTCAAACAAATATTTATTAAAAATTTAATATTTTTTTAATAATCAGTTTAAGGGTCCTATTTAATTATTTTGATGGTCCAAACAATATTTTTTTCAGATCTGTATCTAATTAATTTTTAGATACTTCAGCAAAACCGTGTAGCAGAATTAATGATAATGAAATGAAATTTTTGGAAGATCTGTTTTTCTTTCGAAACTATAAGGCAAAGATAAAAAGATAAAAATCTCCTCGAAGTCATTTGTAATTGTCGCCCGCATTATTCCGCAAACGCCACACGGATGGGCATTCTATCGCGGCTATTTCTGTGCATCTACCGTCCATCTCATCGATCACGCGATCGTGCCGCGGAAAAAAAATACGTGCGACTGGAAAATCGACGTCGCTTACGATCGTTCGTCTTCCACGCGACACCGACGCCGATTTTCCAGCCGAAGCCTCTGCGCGTTTCGCCCAGGAAACCGTAAAGAAAAAAAAGGAAAAAGCTCTCACCCTCGGCGGTCTGAAGGCCGATCAGCTCCGAGTACTCGCCCTCACCGGCGCTGTTAAAGGCCCGCACCCTGGCGTTGTAGAGTGAGTTGAAGTGTAGCCCGTCTACCGTGCAAATGGTCTCGCGGCCACAGTACACCTCCTGCGAATCAGATTTCAAACAGGACATTCGTGAATTTGCGGGTTGCAATTATAGCTGGATAACCTGCCTTATTAAGAGAGAGAATAATTTTTGCCAAAGTTAAGATTTATAGGAGAAAGAATATTTATTTTTGTAAAATCTTTACTTATCAGGAAATGCAAGAAAATGTTTATAGCATAAAATTCTATAATAATCCATTACTATATATTTACGATAATTAAATTCTTTCTACGCTAAAGTAAATGTCTGTGTCAAACACGCAGTATAAAAATAATAATAAGTATTATAATATAAGTATTATAATTTAAAAAAACCTTTTTTAAATTTTTATACCTATTTTAAATAGATTTCTAAAATTATATGTAAAATATAATAATTAGAAATCTGTAAAGATAAAAACAAAATTAAATTAATTTATCTTAGAAACATGGAAAAATCAAGAATGCCAACTTCCGTTGGGTAAACATGGAGTAATGACAAAAGTAAAGTTGAAATATCTAACTTGGCTCGAAAACACTTGTTCACTGTGATGAGCGAGTATTGACGTTGTTCGTCTGAATGATGGATAAATGAGAATTGTGAATAAAGAGAGGAGTTTACCTGTTATGTCGACTTTCCTCAAAGAAACGTCAAGAAAGCATTCATCGATTGGTCGACCAACAGATAAATAAGTACGATACACTATTAGATTTAACATTGAAATAAAAGTTTCTTGAAACTGATTAAATATATGATACAAAGTCAACAAGTCGGTTTTTCTTTTCAATACCATTTTCGATACAATTTTATTATTCATTTTATATATATATATATATATATATATATATATATATATATATATCTATATAAAAAAA
>Ga0157364_1001601_pt1 | contig 19573 bp, 15 predicted proteins | sample AttsexASBM2_FD_111476 | JGI IMG/M metagenome (GOLD analysis project Ga0157364, IMG submission 111476) | Fungus gardens microbial communities from leaf cutter ant in Ribeirão Preto, State of São Paulo, Brazil - Atta sexdens ASBM2 | ecosystem: Host-associated > Fungi > Mycelium > Unclassified ...
TAATATATATAAATTCGTTAATTAAATACACGATAAAATAGCAATCACGATTTTTGTCGAATCAGTATTATATAACTATAGTCCTCTTGTACTTGTATTTCTATCGTTATATAATTTTTGTGAGATCTTCTAATAATCGCTATAGATCTTATTTTCTATAATCTCTGATATCCTTACGATAAAAAAATATGTACAAAGAAATGCATGTAAGGTGCGTAAATGTTCCTCTATTTTTAACAAGCAGTTACCTAGCTTGAAGTCCTTCGAGCAGGTTAAATCAATCTCAGAAAAATATCAAATAAATAAAATGGAAGTGATCTATTGCATCAAATTCAATCGAGCAGATTAAATCAATCTCAGAAAAATATCAAATAAATAAAATGGAAGTGATCTATTGCATCAAATTCAATAGTCACTGTGCAAATCGTCCTCGATCGCTTTAATTCGAACGAATTCAATTTCCCAGTCTGATTTCACGTGTCAAATCTGTCGTTGTCCTTGTATCACATAAATAAGTATTTCTAATCGAAATAATTAATATACACTTTGTTTATCAACGATAATAAGACCAGCTATAAGTGATAAGATCACATTGACTATTTGCATAGAATTGCTTTGACGAAGAGCTACGTCGTGTGCCCCGCGATACATGATAATGAATGAATGTTGGTCAAAATTTCGTTAAAAGGAGGAGATAATAGGCACGTTTGTCACATATATGCTGACTACGATTGATTAGGGTCATCCCCGCGGCAACCGATGGACAAACACAAATAAACCGGAGGACACCCTGGAGTGAAGCCGTTTGCGAACCGACCTGTCAGTAGACAGCTGACCGCTTTCTGAGCGCAATATCCGCTTTGAATTTCCAGTCGTGTATGGCGGATCCGAAAAGAATTCCTCTGGGAGGAAGTTTCCCCGACGATGCCATAACGGCAGCGGTTACCATCGAGGTTTCCACCCTCGTCGTAACTGGACCGCGAAGGCCGTGCCTGCAGTCCAGCGTCCTAGTTCCACACACGACACTTTGCTTCGAGACCGTATTAACGATATTAAGCTCAATATAGACGCAGTTGCGGTTAATCTCACAGAGGACTATTGCCGAGTTTCCTTAAAGCGACGAACTTTTGCGCCATCAACAAACTGAATGCACTTTCAATATCCTTCGCGAGGACAAGCGAAAGAATGTCAATAAGTGATATTGCGCAACGCTCGAAGCTTCGATTTGTATCAAAAATATCTTCCGCGTTCCGACCGAATTGATTACCTTTACCATTTCCTTCGAATCCTGCTCACTCGAAGCTCTCAGTTATTCGGAAGACGCCCACTCTCTCGCAATCATGATATCCGATTGTTGTATAGCCAAGATTTATATGCTATACGTTCTATCGACAACTTTTATAGTCTACGGAGTAGAAGACACGACAGATGGTCATACACAGAAACCGACTCAATCCAGACCGGTGAATGTTTGTAAGTTTCATTTGTGAAAGTTTAATTGGAAAATCTTGCGTGGCGCGATAACCATATAATATATGCGATCGATACACAATGACGTATTGTTACTGGCAGCATCTCTATGTCATTGAAACAAATCCACACTCTATGCACATACGAAAGAAAAGATTCCATTTGCGAAGGCGAGAACAGCTTTTTAGGCCAGTCCATTACGCTTTTCAAGCGATCCGATGCGCGATAACTGCTTTTGTCTCACAGCGCATGGTTGTAGTTTCTCATTAACGATTCGAGTTATTTAAGGCAGTAGAACACCCTAAGGTATTACGTCTTAAGATTAATCATCTGACTTGGTTTTGCTTTCTCTTTTTTTTTTGCATGCCACGTCGCGTCGGCGCAATGCTTTTTCCCCAATTAGTTATAATTAATGGTTGGAAGAATGAAGTGGCGAATGTAAGCGTGACTAGCGCTTTGAAGACTCTGAGAGAGAAGTATTCGGGTCACCTGGGCAATGTGTGGTCCGTACAAATCAACGAGAGCGATTCCACCGAGAGTCTCGAGACTATATGCAATGCATGGAGCTCAGCTATCAGTAAAGGTGGTGCGACCGTCCCGGATCTGATTCTGGATATGACGATGGCCGATCTGGGTGCCGAAGCTTCGAGTTCGTTCACCGCGGCCATGAGAGTTCCGACTTTATCCGCTCAATTCGGTCAGGAGGGCGATATTCATTACTGGAGAGACCTGGACCTTGATCAAAAAAACTACTTGATCCAGGTATCATATCCAATTGCCTGTTCTAGTTAAAGTTCTGGCAGCGAAGGACATTTTATTAAAAAAAATCACGTCATACAATTGCATAATGAAATCATGTAATTAAAGCACGCAAATCTTGTAATGGATTGTTCCAAATCAGTACGTGATTTTTTTAAATTATTATTACGTAATCTAAAAAGTCACATAATATGTTCTTTTTTCTTCTATTTCTATCATTCAATTCTTTAAAATTTGACAATAATAAAATTACATGATGGATAATATTTTTAATATCATGTGATTTTTCAAATTATATCATTTTAAAAAATTATGTACTGATTTGGAACAATTCGTTATGTGATTTATATGTTTTAATTACATGATTTCATCATGTATCGTTGATATGATTTTTTTCAGTAGGGCATCTTGCCCAAAAATATACACTCAATTAAACAATGAAGATCCGAAATAACACTTAAATTCAGTGTTAACCCTCAAGTTGAAGATTTATTTGGAAATTAACACTCAATTTAAGTATCATTTCGGACCGCCTAGTTAAGTGTATTTTTTCATAAGAGATAACGTATTCACTGATTATACACATGATTATAATGTGAAATATATTCAACCTGCTTTGACTAGTACACTATAATTTTATATATTTTTGGTTTATATATTTTATAGATTATATATTTTTGGTTATATATTTTATAGATTTAGTATATCAATTCACATGGAATTGTTTCAGTATTAAAAATCCAAGCTTGACCGCTTAGCCTTTATTTCTTAATTATTATGCGTTCACATCGTGATTTAATATAATGTTTTAATATTGTTTATATATCTTATTTTGTAGATATAGATCAGAAATACAAGTATGCATTTGTAAATTCCAAGTCAGAATTATTCAACAAAAAAAGAAATATTCTCTTCTTGTCTTACGAAATTCTTCAGACGTTCTTCAGATATTTTTGCAGTTTCTTGTAGTTCGGTATTTCAGGTGATGTCACCGAATGACCTTGTACCTGAAGTAATCCGTCAATTGGCAATTCAGATAAACATCACCAATGCTGGCATTCTCTACGACAAAAAAGACTTCGTCATGATCCACAAATATAAAAGTTTACTGTTGAATGTGCCGACCAGACATATCATTAACGATTTGCAGAATTCGATCGATAATGTAAAAGAGCAATTATCAAAATTGCGAGACTTGGACGTGGTAAATTATTTTCTACTCGGCGACGAAGATTCTACCAACAAACTATTGAATGCTGGGAACTCATTGAGCTTCACTGGACGAAAGTACGGTTGGTTTATTTTGACTCTAAACGAAGAGATGTGGCCGAGCTGCGCGTGTGAGAACATTACCATATTGTTGCTGAAACCGGAAATGCCGACGGTGAGCGATGAAAATCAAGCAGAATCTGTTATAAGGGCAAAGTTCCCGAAACCGCTCATCACATCCGCCTTTTATTATGATTTAACTCTGTTGGGTGTCAGCGCGATGAAGTCCGCTTTGGACAATGGTGACTGGCCCTTGGAACCCTCTCACATCGACTGCAATAGCTATGATGAGACGAACACGCCGACGAGAGGTCTGGATTTCCTAGCTAAACTGATGGCAGTCTCAAAGAATATGACGCCAACATACGCTGGCATTAGTTGGGGAAAGAAGAACGGAGAACATCATACAGACTTTAAAATGATCATGTACATGATAAATATTGAACGAGAAAAGATTACGTTGAAAGAGGAGGGCGGAGATTGGCAGGCGGGTATCGAGATGCCCTTGCAGGTAAGTCCCAGTGCTTGAAACGAGACGTAACATGTTACGTGAAAATGTTGAAGGACGATATATTAATAGATATACAAGGGCGTAACCAAGGGAGAGCAAAGGGGATGCGTCCTCCTTTCTAAATTTTAAAGAACAGAAATAATTAAGATTTGCCTAAGCGGATTATGCTTAATGAGTATTTTTAAGAAATTAATTTTAGAAAAAGAAAAGTATTGGTGGTGAAAGTTATAGAGAGATTTTCTAAGAATTCAAGACGGCTAGTGTTATAAATTCAAATTTTTCTAATTCGAACAATCAGTTTCCAATTAAAAAAAAAAATAAAGTAAATTAGTAAATTAAATATATGTGCTTTACTTGTTAGTAATTTAATTAAAAATAATAATATAAACAAAATAATAAAAGTATAATATTTATCAGAATCAATATAAGTTGTTAAAATGTGTGTATTGCAATATCTTAATAAATTTGATATATATGTTTCGACCCTTCGATCTGGATCATTGACAAATATTAAATGTAAAATATAAAATAAAATTTCGTCGTGTTATTAATTATAATGCGATGATAAATTTTTACTATTAGTGAACATAATTCTCAAAATTGATAAATTAGATGATAAATGTTGAAATGAGAATAGATCTTATGATCAACTGTTAGATATGTAATGACAAAAAATAAGTAATCCAATAATTTATGTCACTCGACCATCTTTCCTCCTTTGAGTTCGAAAGTTTCAACTCTAATTTGATCCTCTTCTCTCTCTATCTAAATAAAATCCTGATTACATCCATGATACATATTAATTTCCTAATTATTCGTAATCCATTTGATAAAATCAATTACTGCAAAAATAAAGAAATTCCATATGTCACAAGTAATTTTCTTCCTAAATTATGATGTTCTCAATATTGCGGCTTCTTCGATTTTTCTTCCAATTCTCGTGTGGCCATGTATCCCAAGGATTATTGATCACGCTTGACCGTCGTGACTGAGCGTTGAGCCTGACGTTTAGGCGATCGATGGTTCATGTATTTCTTTTCTCATTTATGTTATATTACCCTCTTATATAGATAGATTTGGAAACTATAATTCGGAAAAACAATAAATTAACTATAATATTGAATTGTGACTGTATCAAATCTGTTGTCGGAATTTATTGAGCTCTTCTTGGATATTCATTTGTTTGCGAGTCGTGTTTAATCTGGATTGCATTCGTATGATAACTGGCAAATAAATAGCGCTGAAACTCGAGCTTACTTTTAAGCCGATTTTGCATTAAACTGACTTCCCGCAAAATATTAAAGAGTACAAATACATAAATATCGTAATATTATAATATGAGATATTCGTTAAAAAGAATGGAATTCTATTGAAAAAAGAAAGACATTCCTTCAACGTAAACTGTTTTTTCATTAATATCTTGCTGTCATATCTGCCGCGTTGTCGTTCCCTAATGACGCTCGCTTATCTGTCCTGGGAAAAGTTCAAGGTGGCAAAAGCGTATGGTATATACTTTTATTTACTCGAACATCATATCGTGCCACGTAAGCGTCACGAAAGCACATCCCTTTTGCGTATTTAGTTTCATTCATTTCGTTCTTCGCACTATCTCTTATACACTCTTCGAAGTCCTAGAAGTAGTTCGACAATCGTAATTCTGTGTTGATTTTACGTTCCATAATTCTTCGCCTATTGAGAGATTTCCGTTCTGCGAAGGTCACCAATGAGAAGATCATGAATAACACCGCAGTGACAAGCTATAGAGTGGTTGTCGTGCAACATCCACCTTTTGTAATGTATGATAATAAAACTGAAAAATGGGAGGGCTTCTGCATCGATCTTCTAAACGCGATTTGTGAGACCGTGCCGTTCGAGTACGAGATACGCGAGGTGGAGGACCGCGAGTACGGCTCGTTGAAAGAGAATGGTAGCTGGAACGGAATGATGAAGGAGCTGATAGACAAACGCGCCGACATCGCTCTGAGTTCGCTCTGGGTCATGGCAGAACGGGAAAAAGTCGTCGACTTCACGGTACCCTTTTACGATTTGGTCGGTCTGTCGATTATGATGCAAAAAACGAAGACGTCGACGTCGCTCTTCAAGTTTCTCACGGTGCTGGAGAACAATGTCTGGTTCTGCATACTGGCGGCGTACTTCTTCACCAGCTTCCTTATGTGGCTGTTCGACCGTTGGTCGCCGTATAGTTACCAAAATAATCGTGACAAGTATAAGGACGACGATGAAAAAAGGGAGTTTAATCTCAGGGAGTGCTTCTGGTTTTGTATGACCTCTTTGACTCCTCAGGGTGGCGGAGAGGCGCCGAAAAATTTATCCGGAAGATTAGTAGCGGCTACATGGTGGCTTTTTGGATTCATCATCATCGCATCCTACACGGCTAACTTGGCGGCTTTCCTTACAGTGTCCAGGTTGGAGATACCTATCGAGAACTTGGACGATCTAAGCAAACAGTACAAAATACAGTATGCTCCTATCAGAAACTCGCCAGCGTATTCTTATTTTCAGAGGATGGCGGACATCGAGACGCGTTTTTACGAGTAAGTGATTGTTTTTCAAATCAAATCTTTTTGTGCACAATTCTTCTAAACATATTTTACATTATCACAGGATTTGGAAAGATATGAGCCTGAACGATAGTTTGTCGGACGTAGAAAGAGCGAAACTAGCCGTCTGGGATTATCCTGTTAGTGATAAATATACAAAAATGTTCCAAGCAATGAAAGAGACTGGCTTTCCGGCCGATATCGATGAAGCACTAAGACGAATTCGACAGGAGAATGAATACGAGAATAACGAATTCGCTTTTATCGAAGACGCTTCGACTATTAAGTATCTTGTCATGACAAATTGCGATTTGACCCAAATCGGAGAGGAATTTTCAAGGAAACCGTACGCTATCGCCGTCCAACAAGGATCACCGCTGAAGGATCAATTTAACAACGCGTATATATGACAAAGTTTATTTTTTTGTATAAAAAAGACAAAAATGTCTTTAAATCAATCTTTTCTTGTAGGATTCTCATATTGTTGAACAAGAGGAGATTGGAGAAGTTGAAGGACAAATGGTGGAAGCACAATCCCATCAAAAAGAACTGTGACTTAAAAAATGATCAAAGCGACGGTATTAGTATTTACAATATCGGCGGTGTGTTCCTCGTAATCTTCGTGGGTATTATTTTCGCTTGCCTCACGTTAGTCTTTGAGTATTGGTATTATCGGCACCAAGCAAAAGTTACCGAATTAAATCAAGCTACGCCCTCAAAACTTAAAATGACGAAGACAATTAAGCCGATTCGGTTTAATTTGCATCCTGCCCCTACACACGGGTTTCAAACAATTTCGCAATTTAGATCGAGATTTTGAGTTGTAATTGTCAGGAAGGGTCCGTTAGAATATAGAGAATAAGTATAAAGCTGTTGCACAAAGGAATAAAAGCGATTCTAGACAACCGTGTCAATTTTGTATATTAATAAGTTATTAGATAAAATTCATGAAGATTCATGAATTTTCATATCAATGTGATGCACGGTAAAGCAATTATATGATAACATTTTCATAAAATTCATTTGCATATTTTTAGCATATTCTGCGATATTTGTGATTCTAAGTAACTTTAAAGAAAAGAATAATTATGGAATTCTTGGGTAGAAAGAGTTAAATAAATGCATGGAAGTGGAAGATTTAAAATTTATGTACAATTTTCATTTTTGCAATGCCTTTATTTACCTTTTCCATACATTAGTTCGCCAAAAGACGAAGAACGTCTTTTTTTTCTTTTTTTTTTTACATTGCATATATTCCTTTCACGTTATTTCCTAAAGACAGAGTTGTTTATAAGTGACACATTCCTTCGACGCATTAACATCATTCAACATTCGTTTCAAAGGCATCTGCATGCTAAAGTAACATTTTTTGTATTTTTTTCGCATACCTTATGCAAGGTAAGCGCGTGTTTTCAAATACACGATTTTTTTTTACACGTATGTTCTCAGTTATTCGATTTTCTTAGGGTGAGCACAGGGAAAGCAATGGATACAAGGATATTTGGAACGTGGGAGAAGGAAAGGACTCTGGAAAGGGGATATATTAATCTTCTAGGGAGTTAAATCATAATTATAGGGGAATACGATTAAGATAATCCATTAATAATTACGAAAAACAACAAGAAAATAGAACAGCATTTTAATTAAATACCCGATCTGCAATCGTGCGGCGTTCAAAATAAGTACTCAACTGTCCTTTCTAATTTGTTTCTGATTCCTAACTTTCGTTTCTCTTTTTTCTCTTTTTCTTTTCGATGAATAGGAATAAGTAGATACTCTTAGCCTGCACGTCGGGTGAGAAACAAAATTGCTTGCTATAATTTTCTACAAAATCAGCGTACTAAGCTCTCTCCTCAAAAATCACAAAGTAATCAACAACCTACAACTGAAATAGCGTGGACTACATCTTCAACGTTCTTGCAACGTGAAACGCTGAGTGTAACATATACACTTTTTTCTTTTTTTGTATTCCTTTCCTCTTTACTCTCTCATCAAAGGGTTAATATTAATTACCTAAATGAATAGTTAATATTCTCGTGTTTCGCTTTGTTTCGATTGCATGTTGCTTATTACGAGTGACGATGGGGTTTACTCGTGCCTTCTTGGATACATGCATAACAAATTCCACATGCCAAGAGGACCCCCATTCACAATCCTATCAATCGCTTTTTTATCTTGCGAAAAAAAAGTATAGCTAAACCTCAAATCTCCAGTCATATAGTATATTATTAGCAGCTTACATTATCCGGTTCACAAGGTCAACGGACGCAAAGTCGTCAGTGGCTGGCATCCGAAGCTGCTACTGTGCCTTCTATCGGAAAAAAGATATTATGTATATAATTAGATACAATAGCAATATGACAAAACTAAATTGTGCCATAAAATTTTTATCCAGACAATATATTTTGGAATTATAAGTAAGCTTAATTAAGACATATTGTAGCAAAATCATTGCTATAATATTTCGCTGTAATATTGCTGTAATGTTTTTAGCATTTTTTAATTATTAAACATTTTAATCATTGTACATACTCAACAAACTAATTTCAATCTTTTTTTTTTTTTAAAGAATTAAAGTCATTCGAATATTTTCCTGGGAGAAATTGATAAATAAAAATAGATATGTTACATTATTGTATTTTGAGTTCATTAAAAGTTTCTCTCATTTAGAAGAAATCATACATATATCAATATTTATTTTGAGTGTATAAATCTAAATACCGACTTTTTTTTTCTTATACAATTGTAGATAGGTAATACACGCTACTGCAAATCTCGAACTTTGAACCTGACAATGCTGATTTCTCACCCATTTAATAAGAAAAAATTGATTAGTCTAAATTCGTGCTTCTCTTACCAGTTTTAATATTGTATTCTCTTATATCCGCGATATTATACGTCTGTTAACTGCACACGCTTGCAATGTTGCATGTTTAACGATGTTCATTACCTTTTTCTATCATTGTGCAGAGGTACACTCGATTGTACCCAACCAAGTTGATCCAAAGTAAAAGAATCTTTTTCGATATTTTCTTGTTCTTGTAAAACGGCATCTTCAGCTCCGACTGGAGAATAGCGAAAATGATCTTGTTCGGAGAGAATGCGGCGTTTGACTGGAGATCGTACGGGCTCAGTTTGAACGCTCTTGTCGCACTGACGTACCCGAAACTTTAGCGTTAAATTCGTAGACGCGGGCAATGCTACCGTGTCATTCTCCCGGTACTCCATATAAGGGCTTTCTCCGCCAGGAAGATACAGTAAGTTTCCTGACTCAGATCTGCGATAAGCGACGCGTTCTACTGTATTATTCACAGGAAACGTCGTGCCATCTGCCCAGTGGCCATCGTCCTTTATCGGACGAAAGTGAGTACGTGCGGAAGTCAATAGATCCTCGTCTGGTTCTGGAAGGCTGTTTACCTTCAGACTCGAACGAGATTCCTTGCAAACTCCAAGTGGAGTTTTGGTTGATGCTACTGGAAAGAAACAGTCACCTGTCTCAGCATTGGGACAATACAAGTTTGTAGATAAGTTACGGTTAAATTCTCTCCAGCACCAGGGTCCATCCGAAAACGAATCTAACCAACTTATATTGTAATCTGCAATGAATTACTAATATAAAAATCTAAGCTAATAAGAAAATTTAAAATCTAAGATTTTTCAATTATAAATATTATTTTGATATAAATCTTAAATTTTAATATATTGTATCATGAATATCTGACCTGTTTTATCTTTATTGCTACATTCATCTGCATTATCTTCAATGCTGATTAGATCAATATCCCATGGAATAAGCGGTGATTCGTCAATAATTGATTCTTGGTTTGGTGTGTCAGTAGCGTAGCCATTATCTGAAGTGGGTAAGGTGAAGATTGTCCTGGTAGTGTCTGTGGGCCAAAGAGGTCCAGAAGGAATAGAAAGTGTCGGAGCTGCCCATATTGAAGCTGTGTCCTGTGCATTGCCTGGTACTGAATTCCAAAGTGCTTCTAAGCTCTCAAACTTCGCTTTTAATTGTGCTAATCTTAATTGATCGAGTTCCTTTTCCCTTTCTCGTTCCATTGATTTAGCAAATCCAAAGCTTTCTTTATCTTCTGATCTTTGTGATTCGATATTCTGGAAAAGAAAGAAAAAAATATCATATTGGTAACTACACAAAATTTAAAAAGAATAAAAAAAATATTCTAATACACACGATAGACATTTTAGTCTTCTTATTTCGAGCGCTTTTATTTTTATTGTGCAAATTAATTTCGTAGTTTTTATTGTTGTTGCTGTTGGCAAAGTTTCTATCTTTCTGTGGTGAAGTCTTTATGAAAGATACTGATTGCAAGGCTGGAAATGCTGCGTAGTATCGCAGAGCCTTGTCACGAAGTGTGAGTGCTTCTAAATTTGTTTTGGGTTCATCACAAGATTTCTCGGATTCTTCTCTTTCATCATATGAACCTCCTTCTAATTCTTTCAGTTTTATGCACAGTTCATCAACTAGAGCATCTACTCCGTATTTCTATGTACAAAGAAAATATTTTTTTAATACATTATTATTATATAATTTATATTATGTAATGTAAATTATAGAAAAGAAGTTAGAAATTTTATATATTCCTTGTAAAAATTATATTTAAAACTTACGTCATCAGCAGCATTTGTCAGACATTGCACAACAGCTTGTCGTTGTTCCCCGTCACCATGCGTTGGCAGCTTTGCTTTAGGTCGGGCACGTATGCGACATCCTGTGTCTTTACCCAACTCAATTGCCTCTTCTGGAGGACTTAGGGCCGAGTCGGGGCGGCGCAATAGGCTGAGTACAAATCGCGAGTACGCAACTGGGTCAACCCCCAATGCGTCCAGGCGAGTCTCAAGCCACTGGCGCAACTCCTCCTCGGCCCTCGAGCCAAAGACTTCGCCTCCTCCAGGGGACGTCGCTATCCCGACCGAATGCAAGGCTGGGTTCCTCATTCCCTCTTAATAGATTTCCTCCTAGACCCAGGAACTCTAATCAACTTCACTATCTTCAGGGTGATCATCTCTCCTATAAAATTAGAGTCACATTTTTATTATAATTTTTATTATACCATGATGTTTACTGTTACTAAGGAAATATACGCTTAGATTATTTAAAATCTCAAACTCACCTATGTACAGTACAGTATTACGGTATTTTTATTATTGTCGTTAAATGTTTCAATTTTATGTAATCCACCACTATGTTGTCCGAACTAATCAACAGATTTATCAAACGTTTTTCCCGTAATTCTTATTTTGAATTTTTCACATTAAGTTACTCAATTGTCCAGAAATATTATTAATGTTTCGTAAAGTTTTTTAGTAATCTTGTTTAAAAATTCTTTAGTTTTTGTGCATGGGTGGTGGATATATCATTGAAGTGAGGCTGGCAGGTCTCAGTGAAGGATAACAAGTATAGTCTCCTTCCCATTTTGACTCTAAAAGTAACAAGTAAAAGCAGTATAAGTAATCGTTTCATTATTAGGAAACGCAGTTAATTCATTTATAAATAATATTTATAATGTTACACATTCAAGTAATATTTCGTTTTATTTATACGATTACACTCGTAATAAAAATTATTTGATCTACAATACCCATTACACGATAACATTCGATTACTATTGTAATCTATGCTAGAAAATTAACTATTATAATACGACAAAAGTAATTTATAAATCTACCTTACTTGTATACTTTCACATTATCAGCATCACTTTAAATTTTCAAAATGTATAGGAAAGAAAAAAAAATATATATATATACATATATACATAAGAATTTAGTTTTAGCATTATTTAGTTATATGTAACATTTCGTTTTAACGTCCATTTGTATCTATTTAAAGAAATACAAGGGATGTCAAGATAGTCAAATATATACACACACGTATGTGTATACATACATACATGCATACATAGTCAACCTTTGCTGAATGCAAACACTGCAATGTTCAAAATGACAAATTGCATCAGCACGCACAGGAGGCCGAGAGAAACAAAGACCAAAATCCAAACGGAATCGTACCGATCGTACAATGGACAGTGATATCACACGCGCCCGAAATCATTGTGGTCGTTGTTAAAGAAACGTTGTTATCTATAGATACGTGCAAACGATAAAAGCAACGACGTATATCTCAGGTGTTGTCGCCGAGTCCCGAGTGAGAGAACGCACGCCCGGATCGAGAGGGGTAAATTTAGGCGAGGGACGCGACGACGACGCGCGGCCGCGTGTCCGCACTCCGCGCGCACGAGACGCTGCCAGCGGGGATCCTAATCCCAGGTCCGCCGGGAGGGAGGAGGAGGGGGAGGGAGTGTAACAACGCGAATAACCTTGTCGATTGCGCTATAGAATTTCGCCTGAGTCATAGCTCTGCCCGTGAACGAAGGCCCGTGCGTGACGACGTTACGAAATACGAGTCATCGACGGGCGACGTGACCCACGTCGTGATGTTCGAGCATTCGCGATCGGATGCCCGCGCGTTTCATCGAAATGGTAAAAAAAACAATTCAGGATCCACGACATACCTGCATGCCTCGAGAGATGATTTTACACCCCGGCCTCTTCTACACACCCCACTCAGTAAAAAACATGGCGAGCTACTAAACCGAAGAGAACTCCACACTCCACACACATACATACATACTCTCGGCTTCGATCACGGAGTTGGAAGTATTGTCAACGCCAACTTCACGATAGTAACGGTGTTCTAACCTAACCTAACCATGACGTAGGTCCAGGAATATAATTCGAGAATCATCGAGAATGACGCATCGGCATCGCCTCATGTGATGATTGGTTAAAATTTTGTCTACTTGAGCATTCACATCAAGGTATCGATCATATAACTTTTTTTATAGAGCAGAATCGTGAAAAGTGAAATTTTTTATGTATGTGTGCATGTATGATATGATTTATCCAACGACATATATATGTAAATCAAGCAAGCATCTTGTTTGTGATGTGAAACCGGAAGTTTATTCCGACCGAGAGAGGTAGTAGGTCTATTTGTCTTGCTTACACTTTTTACACTCAGCATCTTTGCTTTCTCTCTTTTCAGCGCCAAATATGTATCTTATTTTAAGTGTAAAAAGTGTAAACAAGACGTACAGATTTATTAATTTCAAACTGTAGAAGTCGAAATTTAACGTTCTTTATAGGAAACAATAACTTATGATCCTCGACTGGCCAATATGTTTTAATAGATTTCTTGTTTCGGTTTTTATTGTAAATGTATTATAGAAACTTAACTCAATAGTTATTCTGTAAAATTACATGCATCGACATGGTCTATTGATAATAATAGGAAATACTCTAGTGTAATACCTACAGCTTTTAATAAATTTTAATTTTTTGGAAACAATTTTAAACTAAATAAAGTTAATTAATAAAGAAATAAAGTTAATTAATTATAAACAAATACTTTCAAAATTATTTGTTGAATTTCCAAATTATTTAACTAACAAACCGTTTATTTTCAATTTCAATCATTACAAGTTGTGTAGAACGCTACATTTTTTTCCATAAAATGACATGTAATATTTACAACAATTCAGTTATATTATAGGCCGATATTCATAGTCAATTTTATATTCAAGACTGTCTTAAATCTTGAGATGAACCAATCATAGAGCCGCATTAGCATCTTAAGACATTACTTAGGCTACTTTCCACAACTTCCTATCCGGGGAAAATACTCGAAATATATAGTACGTAACGTATACTATATCATAGAATAAAATCTTCCTTAGAGAGGAAGTTTTGGAATATAGCATTAAGACAGCTTGAAATAAGAACCGATATATAGTTTATAAATTTGAAAACTATGGAAGTCAAAATATTCTTTATGAAAAATAATTTACGGCTCTCGGCTGGTTAATATGTTTTAATAGGTATATATTATCATATAAATTTTTTCATGATGAATTTACTATAGGTTGTCAATAATGTCCTACATGGAATTATTGCATCGAAGTGCGGCCTTAGGGCCATTCCATACAAACTTGCACAACCGTATAACCATATGCATAAAGAAAATTACCCAATCATATTTCTGTCATGAAGACAAACGTAAAATACAATTTGATGATTTTCTTTATGCATATATTTATGCGGCTATGCAAGTTTGTATGGAATGGCCGGTTCCGAGCACAGGTTCCTGCATAACGCATAAAACATGAAGCATAAGAAATTCAACCAATCAGAGTCCTTTATTTCATGGAAAGGAAGGAAATAAAGGACTTTTGATTGATTTATTTTCTTATGCGATATGTGTTATGTAAGAGTTTGTACTCCCCATCTTATGGCTATTCTACAATAAGTGATTAGCCATAAATCAGAAGTTGGAAATTGATGACTGTGGTCAATTTCCAACTTCTAACTTCTGATTTATGACTAATAGCTTATTATATAATGTGTATTAAGGCCGCAGCATAGACTTTTGCATAACGCATAACGCATAAGCGAATCAGAATCTTTCCTCCCATTGGAGGATTCCATGGAAGGGAAAAGAAGAATTTTGATTGGTTGATTTCCTTATGCACTGTGCATTATGCGTTATGCAAGAGTCTGTGCTGCGGGCATTATGGTCGATATTCATATCTTATATTCAGTCACATCTTATATTCAAGACCGTTTTAGGTACAACCTTAAGAAGTCACGAATCAATTAGAGGGCTGTTTAGCGTCTTAAAATATTACTTAGACTGCGTTTCAAAACTTCCTCTCTGAGGAAATTCGAAATATGTAGTACACATAACGTATATTATAGCTATAGAGTAAAATCTTCCTCGGAGAGGAAATTTTGGAACGTAGCCTTAAAACAGTCTTGAAATAAGAACGGACTGTGAATACCACCTTGTCTCCTAAAAAGAAAGCAACAATTTTTTAATATGCACTTGCGAATGATTACAAATCTTTCCTCGATAAATTTCGGAAAACACAGGTATTTTAAAAGTTTCTATCATTCTTCACGAGCATGCGCGCTAAAAGCTATACGAAGCCATCGAAGTTTTCTGTGCGCGAATATATAAAACTTTGTATATGTATTGTACAATTATAAAATATTTTGAAATATTATTTTTTACGATTAAAAAAGTGTCAAAATTATCAGGAGGATAATTGTATTTAAATAAAAAAATTATTTGAATTAGAATTTCACTTAATTAGCGTGTAAAAAATTTTGATTTCTTCGATGTCGCATTGATTTTCACTTTTCACTGTATTTCAAACTGAAACTTTTAACTTTTTTATGCAAATATAACATCTTTATAATAATACTAAAAAAACATTTTTTAGTGCGCATACATAAAAATCATTTTAATTATACGTTTATTTTATTTATGTGCTTTATTCGATGTATCAGAAAAGTGCATAAAAATAACATAGCCAATAAAAACATTGTTATATAATATTTTATTGTTTAATGTTTGAAAATCCAATTATAAATTATCGTCATATCGCTTTATAAAGATTTAATGGAAACTCTCAGAAGATTTCACAAGATTACGCTAGATGGCAGCATCATGTTTAAATTGAACATTACTAAAAATATGAATCTCCTTATTTTAGATAAATACACATCAATATGCTATTAATAAATATTAATGTCTCATATATTCATATTGAAAAAAGTATACAATATGCAATATATTTTTACCTATATGAATTACATTAGTGATCGCTGCAATATACATATACGATAAAAATTGCATGCATTACATATTTATATTGATGTATAAAATATATAATGAAATAGCATAATAAAATAACATATCACGTATAATAAAAATATATGAATATATATTTGCGTATGTATATATCTTTATGTGTATATATGATATATACATATATGATATATACATGAAGACATAATATATGATTTATAAGAAGACAGAATAATTATTTTTTCGTTTTAGTTTAACGCACGAAACTCCAAGATAAGATCAGAAAAAAAAATCTGATAAGTTCGAGCGTAACATTACAATAATGTACATGAAACATAATAATAATTTAAAGAGTTATCATGAAAATAGACTAATAATAAAGTTCCTCAAATTTTTAATATTCATTTACGAGGTTTTGAATTTAATTAGCATGATCTCGTTCATTTTATTAACAACTTCATGCTAAAAACACGAAGATAGCATTATCTTGGAGTAAATAAGATGACCCTGAGGATTAATGAAGCCGATGCTTGAAGCTTAGAGTTCTTAGGTCTAGGAAAAGGTCCATTAAGAGAAAAACGGTTCAGTTTTTTCTTTCCTTTAATGGATATTTGTTTTCCCTACCGTTCTCATTTTCTTCCTTATTTTTTTATTCTTATATTTCGATATATAGAAAGAAAACTTATATTTATTTCAGACTCTGAATTTTTTTCGAAAATGAAATGAATCTCTTCACTTATATATAATAATTTTCTTCGATGAATCTCATCACTTAAATATAATAATTCATTGGGATTATTTAAAAAACGGGGTGTTTCAATTTTAAATCTGAAGAATCAATTCAATAGAATAGACTCATTAATTAATAGCTTCGCGTTTAATGGCTTTATGTTGGAAATCTTTCAATATGTCATTCAGCATCTTATGAAGCGAAAATTATCATGTTTCTATTCAGAACAGGAATGGAATAGGGAAATATTGTGATTTATAGTGCGTTCCATTTACATCAAAATTTTTACTTTTTAAAGCAACAAAATTAAAAGCGTAAGCTCACGTAAGCGTGATGAGATTATTTGACAATTTCGACAGTAAACTCTCTCGCGAGGGCAATAAAAGCTTTTGACAAGAAAGAGAACGAAGGAAGTTCAAGTCGGCCGGTTTCTTGGCAACATTTCCATGGTGGCAGATAAAAGAAATTGCGGAAAAGAGGCGCCGACAATGTATAATCTAATATCGAAGCGTAGATAAAAGCTTGGATTAAAAGCTAGAATTAAATCATTTCGGCCCTAGCGAATCCAGCGCGATATTAATCCACTGGCGCACGTACACGTCGACTCCGTTGCACAGATCCATTCCCCTCAGACTTTCTGCACCCCCTCTGTCTTCCCCTCGCCGCCCGTACCGCCCGGGTTCGCGGAGGTTAGTCGCTTCTCCTGGGGAACCATCCAAGAGCTGTGCTGTAGCGATAGGGTGCATGGGGGTTGCAACCCCGCGCACTGAACGAGGGACGAACGAGAAGCCGGGAGGAAGGGGGAGAGGGAGGGGAGGGAGAGCACGGCCGTGTAAGGGCGGTTTCACTGCTGCGCAATCGGCACGACGCAGACGTCAGTCGTTATATACCTGGTTCAACGACCACCGCCCTGCTCTCGTCCAACCCCGAAGTGCCCGGCCCGGCTCGAGGGGGATGCACGGAGCGGCACGGAGGGGAGGAAAACGCACTCGTGACGGGGAGGGTGAAAACGGGGGTGGCGAGAATCGAGGATGCAGGGCAAGCGGTGCGGTAGCGACACCGATGGTGGTTGGGCGAGAAGAGGGTTACGACAAACGGCGCGGCGCGACGGGGAAGGAACGTTGAGAGGATCGTCGGATCGACGAGAGGGGTATGGGAGGAGGGGAGGGGATCTCGCGACTCTCGCGAACTCGTCGGAGCGGCCCACGGGCCAGTTCCGTCTCGAGCCCAGGGGTAGAAGAGCTACTGGCCGCTTGTCTGCTCCCTTCTTTCGCTATAGTTTCATTTCTTTCCGTTTTAGTTCCTCTTCAGTTCCGATTGATTGACATGTATACGTATAATATATAACCGCAAATATATCGGCACACATACCCACACACATACACACACACGCATATATATATATATATATATATATATATATATATATAAAATATATAAATACACACACGGAAACGCACACCTTAGTCACGCAGGGACACCGACCCACTCTCTCACGCACAACTATCTCACGTACAAGCGTACACCTACACGTATACACGCACACGGTAAATTCGTTTGTTCGTTGTTCGTGGTTGAATTCGCAAGCACGATTAATATACTCTTCCGTCGCCGTTTGTCGTCGTCGTACGTTAAATGCACGGACACACCCGCGCCCAGTCTCCGAATATCCTTAGGTCCGTATCCAGCTAGGTGTAAACGGGCCATCGCGTAGTACCTGCGTCTTCTGTCCATCCAATGCGCGCGTGCCTCGAGCGCGGATTCGTTGAGTTTTAGGAAACGTAATTGTCGCATTCTCTCAGGTACGTGCAATGCCAATCACTGTCGATCGTCGTTGTTGGCGGAGGCGCCACTTTTCCCGAAATGCATCTGGAGAACATGGTCGATCACCACGTGTGATTGTGTTCAGTGTGCTTATCAGAGATCAAGAAATGCAGAGTGTCCAAGAAATCAATCTTGTGTATTAATCGATTACGATCATCTTTCCTAATTATAACTTGTCATACTAAATCAGTTTCAAAAAAATTAAAGAATTTTCTGGATTAAAGAATTATTGATTAGACACTAATGATGTTTTCTTTTTGTTCCATTCGTCTTAAAATTGAACAACTGACATGAATATGAGATTAAAAGGTTTTATAATTTTAGTGTAATCTAAAATCTCTAATAATCTTCATAATTTTATGTGTAACACAAATTTCATCGTACGGAGTTTACGTAAAGCTCTAGATGCAATTCGGAAATGGTGTTTTAATAATGTGACAGCATGCTCTATTTATTTTATTTAATGTTTAATAATTATAATATATTTTTATTATAATATATTATTATTAATATAGTTATCTTTGAATGTAATAGTTATATCATATATATAAAATTGATAACAATATTATAAACAATTATAAGAAATGCAACAAGTATATATATATATATATATATATATATATATATATATATATATCAGAAGTTGGAAACATGCAATGTGAGATAAAGATTAATTAGAAATTATTTTTCTTTTCGAAAAAAGAAGCGAAAATGTAAGAGATGTAAAAGAATGTAAAATATTAATATTTGAAAGAATGAATATTGCATAATATGAGGAA
>Ga0157364_1001602_pt1 | contig 19573 bp, 9 predicted proteins | sample AttsexASBM2_FD_111476 | JGI IMG/M metagenome (GOLD analysis project Ga0157364, IMG submission 111476) | Fungus gardens microbial communities from leaf cutter ant in Ribeirão Preto, State of São Paulo, Brazil - Atta sexdens ASBM2 | ecosystem: Host-associated > Fungi > Mycelium > Unclassified ...
ATAAAGCATTTGTATTTCCCAAGTCAATAAACATTGTCGACAAAATCTATAATTTATTTTATATAAATATCTCTTCTTGCATGCGATTTTATTCATAATCTATTTGTTTACTTTTCCAAAGCAACAGAATGCTTTACAATTAGATACGATTACAATTAGAATTTGTTTTTTTTTTTTATATGAATATCGTAATGAGAACGAAGGACTCTTAATCTTTCTGCGAGTAAAAATTTTTTTTATATCTATTTTAACAGGTAGATTATCTGGTTAACTTACTTTTTTCGAATTCTAAGAATTAGAAAAAAATGAAAAATAAATTAAATCGAGACTAAAATTAATCATACATTTGTCAATCAAAATTCGACATTAAACGTGTATAGTAAATAATTAAATATATATATATATATATAAAATAACTATACATAATAACAAGTACAGTTTTTAAATCATATGGATTTGCCGATTTGTTCTCTCACAACGTGACGAAACTTTTAACCCGCAAAATTATGTTCGTCACGTATTCGCGATAGGTACCGGAAATGCTGTTTTAGGAGCATCCTAATGGCGCAGTTTCAGACCGCAGTTTAGTCCACGCGCGATGCACACGATTCCAGTTTACGGGGGCTTTCTCACCGGGATGGTTCGTAGCTCGCTTACTGGGCGACAAGTTTCTTACTGGTAGAGCACGAGGCGATTCGAGTCCCGCAAGATGCACGTAGATATACAATGCAGCATAGTTTGCAAACACGCGCCTCGTTAAATCGCGGGGATTACCGACGACACGCGGAGCGCTTTTAAGCTCCGCTTACGCGACCGAGCGCTTTTACTCGCGCGGATTATGTGCGCGATTAATCCATTCGTTGGCGTGGATACCTATATGCATCCAAGTAGGTTTCAATGCTTTTGCGACAAAGAAAGAAATTTAATTTCCTTAAAATCGATAAAAAACGGATCGTTGACAAAAACAGTAAAATTAGATACGTGATTTTTCACGTTGTTATAAATTTATAAACGGATGTTGAATTAATGTTGAATACTTCGCTAATTGTAAGATAATAAGAAAAGTTGTAAAGCACGGTCTAACTTAAATAGAATAAAAATAAAATGGCTAAAAGTTTATACAAGCAAGATAGGATTTCCATCTGCGATTTCTTAGAAAAATGTTACAATTAAAGATTGTATGAACAAGTTGGAAATATCTGTTTCGTACGCAACTTATGAGTTACCCACTTTTATTCACGCAGTGGACAGAAATGTCGCGATGAATCAGCAGACGAATAATAATATCATACAACAGAACCCCGTCGAGCCGATATTAACCACGAACGCCGCGGGGAAAAGAGCTGAATCACCATCGAATCGATCATTATAGCGAGGCTACTGGCAAGTATGTTTGTGTATGCACGTCAAAAAAAGAAAGACAAAGCGGCAGGGCGGCGAACAGGGCGAGTAACCGTAGGGAGGGAGAGAGAGAGAGGGTCTGCCTTAATAATAAACGGCGCAACATCCGCGAAATGGCGATTTTTCGTGCTCGCTCGTAGTTTACCGTCTGAAATTACGTTTACCCTCGTTATATTCCACCGTACAAGCCGGACGATACCTGACGATGGGGATGGAATCAGATAGAAGGGTGTGGGCGAGCATAAGAAAAAAAACAGAGAGAGAGAGAGAGAGAGAGAGAGAGAGAGAGAGAGACCGACAGAAACATCCAACAGCCGTTTTGAATTCGCGAAATTAATGACTATTTTTGATCTTGTTTTGAGAAAATTTTTCATCTATAATACATTATTAGATACTTTTTAATTTTTATGTGTATCGAAATGTAACTCAATCCATTTCTATGATTAATTTCAAACTAAACAACGTGCATATTAGCATATTTAGTAAATAACGTCATTATTTTTAATGCCTATTTATTAGTTAAATTAACGACGTATTGAGAAGCAGTGGCGAATATGAATAGAATTAATAATTGAAAATAACTCAAATTGGATATAATTTGACATTACGAATTCAACAGTTAGATTAATGTTCAATCATATAATTCGCTCACAAAATTAAATTGCACATAAATGATAAGATGTTTGTTTATATAGTTGAATAATGAACTTTTGATACAAAAAATATGTGTTTGCACGAATCTTGTTCGTTCTTAAATTTTTGAATACCTACCGTATTGAAATACAAATTTTATAAGAAAACATATATCTCTCTTCGATAAGTTAAAAATATATACGAAAATAGTTACATTAATTGTTAACGTATAATTAACGTATAGAAAGAGCTTAATAAACATTATTAAATTTTAATTTCTACTATAAACATCTTTTCCAAATAATCAGTCAGCATTCGAAAAGAAAATTACTTTTCTACGAAATTAAAGTATACAATCTTTATATTCGTTTAAAATTAGAACCGAGTATTCACGATGAAATTGGAGAAAATTGGATCTAAGATTAAGAGCAGACAATGTTTTAATAATAACGATAACTTTTCACATCTTAATTATTCGACTATTGTTTTTATCGGTTGCGGATACGTCTATTTTATTTCGCTGGCATAGTCGCACGTTTAAGACAGATACTTAATTTAAATCCAATACTTAACGAACGAATATTATCAAGGAAACTTCATTATCAGAAATCGATGTTATCATTTAACATTGAGAAAACGATAGCCTCGTCGACACATCCTGTTAAACAAATAAAAGCGTCAGTGCGTTATAATTGACTACACTGTAATTTCGGTTGTTGATGAAACGCCGCCGATATCGCGACCACATTTACGTCACAATATTGGAAACTGTTATGCGAATCGTATGAATAATTACAATGTAACACTGCTCGATGCATAATTAATAAACCATAGTCATAACATAGATATATTTATTACTGCGGCTTTAATCGCGTTGTTAATCTCGCTGTCGATCCTTTTTTTATATCATTGGTACAAATTCACTAGGCAAAATAGACGAGATTCGCTATCACACTCGAAAAGCTATTCAAGCGTTAATAACGCAGGAACAAAATACTACAATTCGGTAATTATTATTGATGACACAACTGCCTAATAATTGTAAATCGTTATTCCCATTGTAACGAATTAATCTCGAACGGATCCAAACATCAGAAGCGCAGAACTTTGCGTTCTGTCGATACTTTGCCTGAACTGCGACAACATATCGACAGTGTTCGATTCTCTCGCTAGAACGATAAGAATTTCGTCGTTTCGTTTGTTCGCAATTGATTTTCCGATGATTCTTCCGGTGAAATAACCCGCGCCGTCCGTCACCATGAGAAAGCGTCTATAAATTTCTGCTGTCCTGGGGATTTCGGAATTACACTGTGTTATACGACGTGTCATCTGTCTGACACTTGATCGAATTTCGCGAACGTACTTTTAGTGTTTGGCGCATGCAAAAAGCCCCGCGAAAACTCATAATCCCGAAATAACAAGCAGAAGATAACGCCGGAAAGACGCCTCATACCGAAATATCATCGTGCGCCGTTTCTCCGAAATATTTCGAGAGCACGAGAAATTCCTGAACACGAAAAGTACAAAAATGTAATAATCACTAAGGTTTATCATCCAATATTGTTCGTATCGACGTTTTATAAAAATTAAAATGTTAAGAAATTATTCTCCTGGCAATACTATTAGTGGTAAAACTATTATCCTCCTTCAGATTTTTAATTTTTTTCTCACCATTCTCAGCTAATCTAAAGGAACTTTGTTTCTCCTTAGAATATCAATTGTAGAGAATTCGAATAACGAAAAAATCTTATAACTTTGGTTATACAAAGCACCCTTAATTTATTGCATTTCCTTGAAGAAGGAGATAAAAACCAAAAGAAGATTAACAAAAGAAAATATCGAGCAAAATATTGAACATTACCTCTTCTATTTGATGAATTCCATTATTTTATTTAACAAAGTACAGAATAAAGAGCTTATAATTATAATATAAATTATTCACTCACTGCTTGCCGAATATCGTAGCGGAGCCAGCAATTCCTTGTTTCGATTAATTGTCCAACAATGATCCTCTGACGCTGGTCGATACTTTCAGACACACTAGATATAAAGCTTCCAATGTGCACGATATTGAGCTTTTTGGCATCTCTCTCAATAGAAGAGACATCGGCCGATATTTATAGTTCGTTCTTATATTTAAGACGGTCTTAAGGTATCATAAATCAATCACAGAGTCATATAGATTCTTAAGACATCAATATTTTAATATCTTAATATTTCAATTAACAAAATAAATACATAATGAATGTATCTATATACACGTATATTATATTAACCCGGGAATAATCACCTAGAGTATTTTTATATGACAGCAGCGAAAAAATATGAATTGTGAAATATTGTTCAAATTTTAACATGTTTTTTCTTTTTTATTAATTATTTTTATTACGTATCTTTAAATATGCAATTTCGAAAGCTTGCGATAAAAAAGCGTTAATTAATTAAAATCTTTATATTTATCTCTATTTTTTTGTTATATATACTGCTACAAATTATTTTACATGCTTATTCTGTTTAATATTTATTTCTACTTACTTTTTTTAGAAAATTGTAAAATTAAAATCATAATATTCATAATATTCTCAAATAGTAATAAATCGGAAAACAGTAATATAAATACAATAATATATAATAATATGCTGTTAGCAAGAGTGATTTTAATTGAGGTGTAAAAACACTTCAGATTATCGTTTATGTAAAAAAAAAATCAGGTGACTATTCTCGGATCAGCGCATTGGATGTACTATCGTCGTATACAAATTGACATAAAGAAGTGTATTTAATATAAATACTACAGCAACGAGTTAAACTACTAGTTAAACTGCTTAATTTTGAATATATTTATATTGCTGCTTGATAAAATATTTCACGTATTTTATAATTCGAAATATTTGCATTTCACTTTCACATTCAGGTTAAAATAGTGCAATGGCTATGTACTAATGCATTCAATCGAATTCGCCATATGATATACCTAACCACAATCTTAAAATAAAAACGAACTATATGAATACTGATCCTAGATTCGCTTCAGGACTCAGATCCGCTGCGGATTGATCGGAATGTCAAATGTTCTGTTAAAGCGCGTATCAGACTAGAAATTGAGATTGAGATTGATTAATCAATTAACAAATTAACCAATCAAAAGAAACAAAATTAATGTTAAGTTTAATAACTTTTATTTTAACTGATCAAATTTAATCTCAAACTCGAGCTCTAATTTGGTTTTACACTACGTATTGGAGATTAAGGATTGCGAATCAGAGATTAGAATTTAACCAGTTAGATTATTTTAATTTCAATTCATTTCTTTCTGATTGATTGAATTCTAATCTTCAATCCGCAATCCTTAATTTGCAATGCATAGTGTGATACGTGCCTTAACTCGTTCGGTATTCGCGACACTCGCGAATAACGCACATTGCGAATGAAGAGAAATATGTTCAACCACTGTTCAACTGACAATGAATCGATTGTTTACTGAAACGTCGATACACTTTGAATTCGCTCTTGATTCGCTCTCGACTCGCTTTCGACTTGTTGCTCGCGGCGTACCCGCAAGAATTTTGGAAAGCGACGACCGTAAACTGACGCAAACAGTGACTGCTACAGTTCTTGCGCGCGATTATTACGTGAATTAAAATCAATAGAAGAAAGAATCTACTGTTACATTCATTTTAAACATCTAAAATATTCATTGAAAAGTAAAATGCTTCAAATAAATTTTTGCCATCGAATACTTTAAAAATATCCTTTAATAGACTTTCAATCTTAAAATTTTAAAAAAATTAGCATAAATGCATTTTTTAATCCTATTGCTTTGTTCTTGATTTAAAATGTATTTTTTCCAAAATTTATTTTTTTTACTAATATTTTATTCAAAAAAACTTGTTTCTCTCCTATTATTGGCGATTAGAATTTGATATTTAATAATTTTATTTGAAAAAAGAAAGTAGCTGTCGTAACTAAGAACATGGTAAATGGCAGGTGTAAAATATAGACAACTAAAATATAGATATCATAGTTAATGTCTTAGCTGTGATATTTATATTATAGCAGCAATAGCAAACCATTTTGCTATAGTTTATAAATTTATAGTTACGATAGCAAATATATTATAACAAAACAAAATTATAGCTGCTATAAAAAAAAATCTTTTTTTTGTATTTAATATAAAATCTATTTTCTGTACAAATTTTTTACTTTTTAAGAGTTTTTCTTATTAATCAGAATGATATAATGATGTAATAAAGTAGGATGCTAAGTTTTTCAGTTAACTAAAATAAAAAAATTCCGAGATTTATAATATATCTATATATCTCGGAATTTTTTTCAGTTTAACTGAAAAACAGTCAAAATTTCACATCCACTTTAAACAGAATAATAATGTTAATATTGAATTAGTCGCAATTTACTGAGCACGGATCTATCTTAATTTCATTCAATCGCTTCAAAAAAAAAACAACATTTACAACACGGCAACTTGGATTTTCCAAGCGTTCAAGGATCAAAGCAAGATAATTTAATTTCGGCGACGCTGGTCGCACTTGCGAATGAAGTATCGCATTACATCGCGCTCTCGTAAAATTGTTACGTTAAATCTCAGTTTCGCCGAATGATATTACACTTGTGCAACGACAACCTTTACGTCCGCTGGGTAATCTCGGTCGGACTAGCGAATGGACCATTAAAACAAGCGCAACGATCGTCGAGTCGCGTTGCGATAAACAACCTGTAGGTGCAAAGTTCGCATCTACTATCTTGGAATACTACTTTGATGGATTAAGCAAATTTATAAATAAAATTTTTAAACTCTTATGTATAAAGTTGAGCTATGAGCTCTATTTTTCGATACAAAATACTTTTATGTTTGATTTTATGAATGGAATGGAACCACATAATTGAATAAAGAACCACTTTAATTATCTAATTTTCCTTTAATTAATCATTTGTTGAAATGTAACAGCAATATTTCTATGTTATCACGCTCCTAATAAAAAAAAGAGAATTAAGGATGTATTAGATGTATCAGATGTATAGTTTCTATAAAAAAGTGATTGGAATTGAAAATTTATATATTATACGTGTGAAAAGTGAAAATACATGTTATATACATATGAATCAGTAAGAGATCAATATTTATATTTAGTAATATAATTTTATAATTAAATACAAATATTTTCATGGAACTATATATTCCATTAAATGAATATAGATTTCATTTAAAAGAAGTGCGATAGGTCAGGAACGATTTAGATTTCATCTAACTATACACACATAAAACACATATATTACTATGACAGAATAAATTGTCTTTATCGAGCGATTATTAAATTACTTTAATGCAATTTGTAAAAAATTGACTAGTATTTAGATCGAACGAAAATGCACTCGACGTTAATTGAAACCTTCGTCTTGAGATGAAACACTCTGTCCATCTTTATTGTACTTTGAGGGAAAATTTCCGAGAGAGTCTCTCTTTGAAAATCTGTCAACGAAGAAATCTTTAACGGAAAGAAATCATGTCAAGCGTGCTCGGCAGTTCGGCGGGGTGGAAAGTTTATTACGACAATACTGTGATACTAAATATTTTCAAGTTCCGTAGTTATAGCGAGAACGCGGCGGTGAATTGCCGAGATTCTCTCGAAAGAGAATAATTCCGCAACCTAACGATCGCCGACGAGCCGCGCCGCTTTGTCCTTTAAAGTGTCGCGATTTCGCGTGCACAAGAAAAATTTACTTTGTCACGCGGGTAAAATTCACCATGATTATTCTCTCTGTTAACACGAGCTTCAAATACACCATGAGAGAGAGAAAGATTTAACAAACGCAAAACTAAATTAACGGAAAGTTCTGCGAAAAAAAGATCTGTGTTATCTTTTCAGTCAGCGAAGCACACTCAAACGAATCGGCGAATCGGTTTTAACGCAACAACATTAGTTTCATTACGAATGTTAATTTAGTTGAATAAAGAAACCCAGATCTCATTACCGTCGCCATTATCTAGAAATGAATCGTTACCGCATGTAAAAGTCAAGTGATACGAATTTATATAAATATATCGACATAATTTGTCGCAAACGCAAGCTGCGCAAATAATTCGTTCATGTTCGAAATGGAGGAACATTCTCTGCATGCGGTTAATCTTTGTATATATACACCGTGGGATATTGTGGGCGGGCTCTGTAATTCGGTGCTGACACACTTCTCTATATACATATTCTCTCATGCACACATACGTTCGTTTGTCCGGATCTGGGACTAGAATCCTCGTCTGTCTTACCTCGAGCGCCTAACTTGTGCTTATGTCTGAAACTGTTGCGAACGTGTCATTACTAACCCATTGTCCTACTGTCACACGCTAACACATACATACACACGTGAACAACCGTGATATAACGGATGCAACGAAGCTCCGCGAACGGGAGAACCGAGCTTTTGTTCCAAAATTGCAGTGAGACTAACAAATTGCTTTTGTTCTCTGAGCGAAGATTTTCGAAAATGCTCGAGAAATATAAAATGATTTAATACACTTCATAAATTGATTATCACTTGCTACTAAAATGTGTACCAAATTTAGCCTTTAAATGCAGTGAAATCCTTTGTGAATTTTATAAAAGCGAAAAAAATTTTTTAATTTAATCATCCTTCCTATTATGTCTTTCGAAATTTTGTATATCAAATTATTAGAGTATTACTAAGCAAAATATCAAGCATAAATATTTTGTTAAATATTAAAAAAGATTTTTGAGGGAAAGAGAGTTAAACCTACGCAAGTCTCGAAATAGTAATACGCGCGGGATCGTTGTGCTCACCTGATTCTCAGCTAGTGATTTTACGAAGAATTTGGAAATCTCTATAAAGTCGTTCCGCTGGGTGACATTTTCGCACACGTGACGATTGCAGGTGCAATCATCGTAATTCCTGTTCGGTGGACGTGCGCAGCGACGTTTTCGAGGAAGACCCTTGTCCTGGGACCGGAAAGTACATCGAGGCTCACTACCAGTGTTTAGGTTGGTTCACATTTTTCTATTCCGATGTCGTTTTTCGCGGCTGCGGATTTACGCGAGAAATCTCAAGAGATTCGTCTTTCGTTCATGTGCTGCGAAAGAGCCTCATGATCTTGGAATTGTAATTTGAAGAGCAAAGATTTATTTCGTCTTATAACCTGATCATCGATGTTAAACAATATGCTCAGACGTATACCTTAAAAATTTTTTTCTTTTATGAATAACTTTTTTTTATTACTTTTGTTTTATAATTTTATTTGATATTAGAAAAAAATCAAATTTTTCTTTATTCAATTTTTTTACTATTTTATAATTTTGCCTGATTGATTTACTTTTTATAACAATCCTCTAATATTGAAAAACAATAACGATTAAATAACTAATATTTTACAAGTATTTTTGAAATGAATTCTTTGAAATGAATGAATCATGAAGAAAAACTCAAGAATTAAGAATAACAAATTCATAAACTAAACTTACTACTAAGGCTGTTAGGCTTCAATAAAAGAATACGAGTTGAATGGACGAATTTCGACGAAAAAGTTTCTCTCTAAGAGCATTGCTCTTTTTTCCCATCTATGGAAACGAAAGAAACAGGGCTGGATCCATGGCGGTACACGTGGTAAGGGTGTACCATAGTCATTTTGTTAAACGCGAGTCGAATCCCCGTGCAGGTGCAACAACCAGCAGAACTGCAGCATCGTTGCGTCTACGCTGCAATTCGGCGATCCTTGCCCGAATACACACAAATATCTCGAAGCGCATTATCGATGCGTGTCCGGTAAGTAAAGCTCTTCCATTTTTACCCCAGTTTTATCTTGTAATTTTTTTTAACGTTATTGGACGTTATTCCTTTGCAGGAAATTCCATAAAACTCATCATAATTGTTTTTAAAAGTATAAATAGCACAATTATTTTTGAGATATTTTTTTGAGATGCAATTTGAAAAATAAATTTTGACAATTTATTTGAAATATACACTTTTTTTAAACTAATTTTTTTTTACATTATTTATTATTAACGCTTTTTCCTTGAATTTTTGTGTTAGTGTAATTAACAATCAGCATAATTGATTTAATCAATATCCAGTAAAATCATTAAAATAATGTTTAAACATTTAAATCATTTTAATATAATGTTAAATATATGGTATATATTAAATGCAAATCAATTTGTTTTCCTTCAACATGTTGTTACTTTCTAATAATGATGCCTAAATAATCCTCTTCGTTTTTCCTTTCCTATTTATCTTCCATCGTTATTTTCATGTGTCTCGCAATCTCGTGTTCAACAGATCGGGTTCCAGTTCTACGCTATCAATATATATTAGCAAACAGTCTTTATAGTTTCCAACATGGTCACAGAAATCGATTCCTCTTTTCGAGTTGCACGTAAGCGTTTTACCTTTACGCGCGCGATTATCGTAATGAATATCGGCGACGTTTGGTATTTTACCTTATCGCAAACCTTTTCGGACAATAAAGATGACCTCTATAGAGATAGTACCGCGAAATACGTGGACCATCCCGTTCTGGAATTAACTGTCGTCGCCTTCTTGGAGGTTAAAGATCGTTTTCCCCTTCGGCTAGATTTAGTCGCGATATGGAGCTGTGCAGCTAATCTCTTGTGCTCTGTCTCTCTTTTTCTCTATCTATTCTTTGACCATTTGAATGTCTTATTCGCGAAATGTCTTTTGAACGATTTATATACTGGCAGAATGTTTAATTTTCATAATATTCTCTCAGCAATTATAAAACTCAACCTTTTCAAGAAAAAAAGCAGAAAATTTTCTTTTATCTTTGATGTTGGAGAAAATTGACAATAGACTTTTCATAGACGAGATAATTTTAATGGAAGTACTTAGTAATTATATAAGCACACGAAACAAAATTTAATATTTGATTCAAAAACTAGTCCATGATGTTCTTATATATTTTGACAGTCTGAAATCAAATTCGATATCTAAATTGCTCCATTACATTACAATTTTTTTTATCAACGGAAAATAACTCAATTTTCCAATATTTTTAGATATTTGTAGTCTGATTTTTAATATGTAAGTTGAGATAAATGAGTGAAAATAAGTTCAACGATGATATACAAGTTTATAAAGTTAATATCTAAGTTAGTAGGTTAAATAATATATTGAAAAATCGAACTCTCTCTCTCTCTCTCTCTCTCTCTTTCTCTCTATCCGTCGATAGAGAAAAATTGTAACATGATGGAGCAATTTAAACTTCGGATTCCACTTTAGAACGTCAAAATATGTATAAGAATACCATGGCCTAATCGCCAAATTAAAAAAAATTTTTATGCCTGTATTATTTGTGCTTATATAATATTTTTATTTTTTTTTTAATTTTTTATTTTAATAAAATTGCAAAGTTGTTATAATCTAAAAATTGTCGTATCTCTTTTGCATTATTTTTAAAAGTCTTGTTTTACTATTTATATTTTATCATAACATAAATTTAAATCTGCAAACTAGTTTAATCAGTTAAGCGCATTAAATATTCTAATAAAATTCAAATATTATTTATTATATTATATCTATATTTAATGTTTTTTCGAAAAGAGATTTACTTAAGCGCTCTATCGAATAATTACGATTAACAAAAATCTGATATAAATCCGATACAGTGGATAAGCTCTTTCCAACGTAGTGAGCCAAGAAAAACAGAGATGAGAGTACCTCGGTATTTCCGAACCCCGAATATCTCATTCCCTTCGGTCTATCGGGAATATACGCAAAGTACAGACAGTTCGTTCAAACTCTATCGAATGATTAACAAGAGTCTAATATAAATTCGACGCGGTGGATAAACTTTCCATCATATCAATCTGAGGGCAAAAGGGAGAAAAATAGAGAGAGAGAGAGAGAGAGAGATAGGGCGTAAAAGAGAAAAGAGAGAACACTTCGATATTCCTGAGCCGAAGAGACCTCTCGAAAGCTTTAAATATCCTGCACCTCTGAAATCGTTTTCCTTCTTAATTATACTCAGTCTTTGAATCCAATAAGCTCGTAGACGAACTGTCTGATCCCCTTTCCTCTTGTGCTAAAGCTCCTTCCTAAAATACTGCCCGTTTTCCCGTCCTCATTAAAGCGATCTTGACGAAATATTCACAGCGGCCACTACCACGACGACATCCCGGCCGAGTCCGCCGTGGTTCATAACTTCACAACCGAGTGTCTGGAGCACCGCTAAGCCAACTGTCAGGCCTCCCTCGAGGATTACGACACCGGCGCAACAGCCACACCAACAACCACCGGCGCCGTCCACTCCAGTGATGCCGATAACGACGCCGGCGAGGTCAGTGGGCTACATAAACATAAAAGTCTGAAATATATGACTCGATTAGTTAACTCCCCGGAGTTGACGCCTAACACAGATTACTGACGTTGAGTTTGTAAGATCCACTTAATTTATGTTAGTTAAAAGGCACTAATTAAATTCAAAGAACTAAAGTGACATAACTTGTATGAAAAAGAAGAAATAATAAATATATTTTAATAAGAGTAATTCAAATTCACAAACGTAACATAAAGAAAATTAAAGTGTTTAACATACACACTTTTGATAGAGATTTATAATTGAGATTTATAATTGAATAGATATCCAATAGATTCACCAGCTCCAGAGGAAAAGTCAAGTATTTTGGATTTTAATTTGAAATCAAATATACATATTAAACATTGTTTAGTATAATATTTATTATGCATACACATAAAAATATAACAGAACGAAAATGTTGGAAACAAAGTTTTCCCACTGCATATTATTTTGCGCGTTGGCCATTAATTTCCTTCAATCACTGTCTGTATAACGAAAACAAATATTTTCTTTGACGTCATTAATTTATATCAAGCATAATCTATATAGTCGTCATAAAGTTCGGTGTGGACGAGAACCATCGATAATAATGAGACCCTTCCATTTTCAGTTCTACGTCAACAAGGTCCTCTGCCGACATCGAAGTCGATGAGGAAGATCAGGACTTAATACCTCCTGCGAATGGTTCTCCGGCGAATGGCCCGGCAATGCCGCCGATTATGTTTGAGACCACTCAAGCTACGACAACATCTACCTTCGCTCCTTGGAGAACCAGCCGAAGGACCACCGGTAAGATTTTCTCTTCTTCTGGGGAAACATTAGTTAACGTCATTATATAATAACATTAAATACGCCATTTTTAACATTGATATCTCGGTAGAATTAAACAATGCCATTTTGATATTTTTATAAAATTGTTTTACATATCTTCGAATATAGATAATTCTCAGAAAGAGAATCTTTAGAGATCCTTAGAAATTTCTTTGTCGATAACTAATTAACCGTTTACGTGAAACCGTTTTCGTGAAATAATCTTATATTTTCACAACAATGATAACGTCTTTACACAGAAATAATTAAGCTACAATATATCTGGTTTCCTGGTTATCTATGAATTGACTTTGAGGATAAGTCGTTCGTATCAGACAGCGCCTAAGCATAATAGATGATCAAAGCATTATAGCTATTGTGATAACAGTATCTAAAGGCAGGTTGTCAATATCTGTTGTATTATAGTTTTAGTTATTGTTTGCTTTTGTTTGTTATTGTACAATGAACACATTCTTGTTAGTAATTTATAAACCGGTGAGTAAATAGCACTTCTTTGATTGCGACAAAGCATTAAGATCTCCTGGGGACTCTTAACCGAAATTCCATTTTCGAGCATCGTTGCACTCCGAACTGCATCCCCGAGGACGCCGCGACGTCGGTATCGCATTAACGGCGAGCCGTTAACTGTAGTCGTTAGCTTAGGCGACCACTTAGTGATCATACTGATTGAACCATACTGTTACAGTACCCAGCACACTATACCCGGAGTCCACTTCGAATGGAAGCCCGTGGTATGACTATAAACAAGTGTGTCCTCCGGTAGTAGCCCGGAATCTGTCCTGGAACACGACCAGGGCTGGCGACGTGGCCGTACAAAGCTGTCCTGGCGGTGCCAATGGTCTGGCCAGATGGCGGTGTCTGGCCCGCGGAGAATCCGCCTTCTGGCATCGCGACAATCCAGATTTGAGCGAGTGTCGATCAGTCTGGTTGACCACCCTGGAAAACCGTGTGACGGACGGCGACGTGATTCTCGGTATCAGCAGGGAGCTCTCGCAAGTCACAAATAACAGCCGCGGTTTGTACGGCGGCGACATGATGATAACTACGAAGATCATTAAAAATATGGCCGAGAAGATGGCCCTGGACATTAAAACCTACCAAGATTCTAATCAGAGGGAGGTCAGCGTCACAGAGTTGCTCCAGGGCGTAGTGAGGACCGGTAGCAATCTGCTCGACAAGGCGCAAATGGCGTCCTGGAAGGATCTTAGTCATCAGGAACAGATGAGGGTCGCAACATCGCTGCTGATCGGTCTCGAGGAGAACGCTTTCTTATTGGCCGATACGCTTCTGCAGGAGAAGACCATTATGCATGAAGGCAAAAACATATGTGAGTACTACTAATGATGATTGGTAATTGCTACAGAACATTTTATCGGACTATGCATTTATTATCCTTTACAAGCCACATAAGGAGACATTAAGAACTTCAATATCCTCTTCATTAAGTTACTATCTTTGCTTGTAACCAATTGCCTAGATAATTACAGAACATTATGTCGAAATTATGTTAAGAATCTCATTTGCGATTTTCATTAATGTAAGATAGGATTTAGTTTAAAATCTAAACAAGATCTAGAAAGAGAGAGAGAGAGAGAGAATATACTTTTTATTTATTTTATAACTTTCTGTTACATTGTAAATTTAAAATATAAAAGAAAATAAATTATTATATCAAAGAAAATTGTGAACGCAGATATAGGCAAAATACATTTCAAACTTATAAATTTTCTTGATCTTTGAAACATAATTTATAATATTAATTCGTAAATTGATATAGTTTGTTATCAATAAAATTACAAATTACATTCATTTTGAAACACAAGAATTCGTGACACAAGTGAAGTTACGTAACACGGTAATTAGATTCGTCTTTCCTCCGAAATAATTATTTTCATTTCAGTATTTTGAAAGTCACGGACGCACATTGCATTCGTCTTCGGCGTACATTGCAAACGATCGAATGATTTATATCGCTCGCGCATCCAACACCCGGTAATCTCCGGTCTAGATAAAATACAGATCCGAATCCATCGTAATTCTCCGGTACCCGCCCGGATTACGTTATAATCCAGACGAGTACGGCGCGAGCGCATGCTATTATTATTACAAAACGACGATGGAATTACGAGCGACTTGATTTACTTCCCGGAAGTGCATCGCGGCTTGATTGAGCCGCTGTACGTGCATCATCAGATGCACGCTTGATAAACTGCATAACAGCGGAGAGCAAAAAGCGTCAGAGAAAAGAAGGGGAGAGGCAGTTGATGAGCGACAGCCGGTCAGACACTGTGTAATGTCCTCCTTTCCAGAAGAAATATCGAAACCGCATTAAGTTCTTCTTCCTGGCAACGCCATTGATTGATATCGCGATCAATTCTTAATTCCTCCTTTCACAGTAAATTACACAACGTGTTAAAACTACACTCCAAATCCAAGTATGTAATAAGTGACTTTATATGAGTTATGAGTGTGAGTGATTCAGTTTTTCTGTCAGTGATTCAGTAAAAATAATACTATACTACGTGTAAATGTAATAATCCATTTTTGTGTTATTTTTACACAGAAAACTGAATTGCTCACACATATAAAGTCATTTATTATACTTATATTTAGATTGCAGAGAGAGAGAGAGAGAGAGAGAGAGAGAGAGAGAGAGAGAGTGTATTGTTCTTTCTTGCAATAAATAAATCTCTTGGTAAATTTGGAGCAACTGAGTTTTTTAATGAATTTTAAACAACATAATTAAATAAAATTTTTATTAAATTACTCTTTTTAATTTTATTTAATTATATAGATACAACAAACGAAGAAATAAAGAATTACTTTTTTCCTATTGCGTAGTTTCCAATTTATGATATAGCACGCGCAGCTGCGCGAAAATGTTATATATTTTTAATTAATAATGTTATGTAATGGCTTTTACTTTATATTTTAAAAAATTATATTTCAAAATCACATACAAAATTTTATGTATAATTTTATTTATAAATAATGAAATTGTTCCGATTTCTACCGTTATTTTTATTTATATTTCTATATATTAAGCTAGCAGGACCTATTTAGCAAAATTAAATTGGACCTGTAGAAGTATTTCTTTGTATTAAGCTGTATTATATCAATAAAAATTTTGTATTCCATGCCGTTTTGAGAAAAAAAAAACATGGCGTACAAGTTTAATACTACAAGTTTAATAATAATAAGTTACTAGAGAGCTACATAGAAAAAGAAAAAGAAAACAAAAGTAGAGATACAAAGAACTGACTGTATAATTTCTACCATTAGAAAATAATTGATTTATTGATCCATTCCTTACGAAATAATTTTCAATTTCGATGTTTTTAAAATAAATGTTCGTTGTATAAAGTTTAATAATTACTGTTTTATTGTAAATTAATTCGTATTTTCCATGAATTCTCATGAAACGCGTTAAATACGCCAAGAAAAAGATATCACTTATTCGCTTAATTAATCGCGTGCGTGTCTTCACCACAGTAATGGAAGTTCGCGTATTGGACGCGCGCAACATCGGCAACGAGCTGGAAGTTTTCCCGAGCGAAGCCGCCCAGCAAAGGTGGACCGTCTCGAACGATCGTGTGGAACTTACCAGAGGCGCTTTACTGGACAACAGCGAGGCCGGTATCGTCCGGCTAGTCTTCATGGCCTTTGACAGACTCGAGGAGATACTACAGCCGCAAGCGGAGCCGCCGTCCGTCGTCATGAACGACGATCCCCAGCCACTGCCGCGGAGGAACACTACTCGTCTTCTTAACAGCAAAGTTATCTCGGCGTCCTTGGGAAAAGGCCGGCACATACAGCTCTCAGAACCCGTTCGAGTGTATTTCAGACATCTGGCGGTCGAGAACGTCACCAACCCCACTTGCGTCTTCTGGGATTACATCTTGAGGTAATTTCGCCTTCGCCCGATCCTATTTCCACTTTGTACAATACTAAAAGTGCTGAGGAGTCTTTCTCTTATTTCTTCATTTTCAATTTTCTCTTCCTGTTTCCACTGAACTGTATACAACACTTGCAACAACTCGCGGAAATAGGAAGTATATTCGTTATTATATTTAATCCGTGCAGTATTTCTCCTTAAAACGTAGTTATAGAGATTCGATATCCTACACAAATTCGGTATTCAATAAAAAGATTTATTTAAAGTTGATACATTTCAGAATAAGATTTTTTTATTTTTATTCTGGAAATGTAATTTTTAATTTTTAATATTACATAATTTTTTTATAAATTTTTTATGAGAAGAACATACGTACACACACACATATATATATATATATATATATATATATATATGATATGTACATATATTATGGATTCAAGAATTATAGATAAATATTCTATATATGGATACAGTTAACAAAATTGAAACTATTCTCGCGCAGTTTTTGACGCTTTCCGATGGAAAAGTAACAATACACGAACAATGACTATCTACTCTACACGCGATACCTTATTTCCCACAGTGCCTGGTCGGACGAGGGATGCCAGATACAAAAGACCAACGAGACTCACACCGTGTGCGAATGCAATCACCTGACGAACTTCGCCGTGCTGATGGACGTGCACGCCGTCAGGCTGGACATCGCCCATCAGGTTGCCCTGCAGATCATCACGTATATAGGCTGCATCATTTCCGTCGTCTGCCTCGTCCTGGCTATTCTCACGTTTCAATTATTTCGCGGACTGAAGGTAATGTATATAACTGCGCGAGCGCCGATCGATCGGCATTCAATCGCGGCGAGATGAAATTTTTTGTCACTCGCCCTGATCCCTGATTTGCAGTCGGACAGAACGACGATCCACAAGAATCTCTGCGTGTGCCTGCTGATTGCCGAAGTACTTTTCGTTTGCGGTATCGGCCAAACTAATCAGAGAATCGTTTGCGGCATCGTGGCCGGTTTATTGCACTTTTTCTTCTTGTGCGCATTTGCCTGGATGTTCCTCGAAGGTAATTTAGCCAGCCTCTTATTTACATATGGAATATTTTATTATTTATTTTATTTATATAATCTATATATATATTTTGTATATTGATTTTGGTATTATGTTATAGGATTCCAATTATATGTGATGCTGATCGAGGTATTTGAAGCGGAAAAATCGCGGCTTCGATGGTATTATCTGGTCGCGTATGGTGCACCGCTGTTGGTCGTAGCAATTTCGTGCATAATCGATCCACTCAGCTACGGTACCGATCGGTACTGTTGGCTGCGCGCAGATAATTATTTCATCTTCAGTTTCGTCGGACCTGTGATACTCGTTATACTGGTAATTGACCGATACATTATCGACTAACTGAACAATCTACTAGGAAAATATCATTGTGCGAGTGTTGGCGATATGAGATACTCGTTATCATTTGCATCACGTATCTTAACGTGATGACTTCTTTCTTTTTTAATTTTATAACACTAATATTTAGATATCAATTGAGTTTAATGTCATCTTTTGCAGGCAAATCTGGTATTTCTATCGATGGCAATCTATATGATGTGTCGGCATGCGAACACTACTGTGGCTATGAAAAGCAAGGAGCATTCCCGATTGGCTAGCGCAAGGTAAGCACGGTGATCCTTAGCCCGTTTCTTTATTATTATTATTTTTTTTGTTTTTTTTTTTTTTTAAAGTATTATAAACTTCAAACTTTTTATACCGTGTACCAGTCGAGTGCGTCCGTTGTCCGTCACATTCGAGATTTGACCCTCCCATCGAAAAGTAGCAATCGAGATGTTTGTTTGGTGCTTTCGGTTTACACGTTCGCAAGCTTTACTTGCTTAAAGAGATCTCCCGAACGCGGATCTTGTTGTCACGCATCTTTGGCGGCCATGCTGATTTTTTGGTTTTGGTTTTGAGTCCTATGTTTGGAATGACCGCAAATTTCGTTCGTTCGACACACCACTGTATTGCTGTGATACTTAGGATATACACGAGTATATCGTTCGATTACACAAATTGTCGTAAATATATGCAGGATGCGCTATTCTAAGTCTTTAAAAAAAACACTATCGAAATGATTTTCTATATTTATTTTTTATTTGCAATTCATCATTTCTGTAAATTCGTAAGTTATTTGTTTTGTAAGAATTTTGAATTTTATTTTATTTCTTTTTTAGAAATTCTACGTTTTATGATCAAATAATGCTAAATATCACTGAAAAATATTTTGAGTAAATTTTAATAATTTTAATAATTTTAAATTGTTTCAAAAATGATGCAAAACGCGAATTTTTCGAACTGTTAGGTATCAGATTATGATGTTATGTTATCATTTCATAGATTTTGAATTTTTAAGGTTATTGTTCTGTGAATTGTTAACTTTATATATAACTTTATAGATAAAATATAGAA
>Ga0157364_1001603_pt1 | contig 19569 bp, 20 predicted proteins | sample AttsexASBM2_FD_111476 | JGI IMG/M metagenome (GOLD analysis project Ga0157364, IMG submission 111476) | Fungus gardens microbial communities from leaf cutter ant in Ribeirão Preto, State of São Paulo, Brazil - Atta sexdens ASBM2 | ecosystem: Host-associated > Fungi > Mycelium > Unclassified ...
GTGGTTGCTACAATACTCTAAACATGTCTTTGTTGCTTGGTGTTATTTCTGTAGCTCTGTTGTTACAACTTAAGCTCAAAGAGTTAAAGTGAAAAATAAACCTTGTATTAGGTTAACACAAGAAAACTCAATAGAGTTCCAAGTACAAAGTGTCTATCTTATATACACTTAGCTAATGGTCTATACTACACTAAACCTAGCCTATCCTAAAGAACATATGGTATGACATCATTGTTCTGGAATCTTTTAAATAAGAGAATAAGTAGAAATGAAAATAATTAAAGTCTACTATCTTCAACTCTAACATCTATAACTTCTTTCCAAGATATTATCTTCAGTAATTCTCAATGATCCAAGTATTTCTCAATGCTAAGAGCTTAGCTTGGGATCACTACTCCCTATCTTGTTATGTCTGGTATATCTATTCAGTTGTCAGAGTTGAATACAGTGAACTTGAATTCTTTTCTTTTCTTTTCTATTTATTTTTTATTTTGGGACCTAGGGTTAGGATTAGCATGATGTTACATGTTACTGTCACAAAATGGTCACACAATGTGACTTGGTGTCACATATTAGTCACATTGTCACAAAAGAACATCATAGAAGGTTCTGAAACAAAATGATATCATATAGCATGTTTTACACATGTTGGTCTTATGAATAATGCATAGCTCTTTAGGGTAGGCTAATGGAACTGTAGCATGAACTAGTAGTTTAGCATATATAAGGTAGCTAGTTTTGTACTAAGAATTCCATTGAGTTCTCTTGTGTTAACTCTAATATAAGATTCCTTTTCTTGATCTACTCTAAGGTCTTGAGATTGTAATATCAGTGGCCTAAACCACAATGCTGTCTGTTATATCTTCAATAGCCTAACCATCATAATGTTCCAGTAGCCTAACTATTGTATACTCTTCTTTTACAAAGTAAGTCTGTGTTATATACCATTTAATATTCACATACTTCCCATCCTCTTCTAGTATAGATAACACTTCATTCCAATCACCCATTAACCTGAGGACTAAATCCCACATTCTCCTCAATCCCATGGAATTCCAAATAACAACTTTTATAGTAACTAACAACCTAGAGTAGGCATAGCAAAAGAGTATTAATTAGATTAGCACTTTCGTATTTAAGAATGATAGTTACCATGTACTGTTCTTTAGTCTGTTAATCAATTTGGACTTGTGCCACACTTATCACATTAAACCTAAGGTTAATTATCTATATAAAACTAACTTCTGGTCTTTTAGATTAATCTATAAGTCTAGCTCTACACTTCTGTTTTCTGTGTTACTTCCATAGATAACCCAGTGAGTGTGAATTTTCTCCTAACAGTCTGATAATGTTTTACCAAATATTACAATCCTAAGTATTGTAGCAACCACTAGTTACAAAGACTAATAGTAACACAAGCAATAAATTTTTTAATAGGATATCTATATAAAGATCACAAAAGAACTCGACAAGGAGTTCCTGATGTATTGCTACCCTATTTATACTATAGATACATGGTCCATGCTAACAATAAATAACCCTATCCTAATGTCTGTGTGTTGTCCATGCTTCCATAAGGATACCATGTTATATATATATGCTCTAACATTATTCTTCTAGTTTTTTCTAGCCAACTCTCACCAAGTCTAGGCCTGTGACCTCACATAATGTGATATTTTATGTGACTGTAGTCATGTGCCTCTTCATCATCAATGAAAATAAAAGTAAAAGAAAAGAAAAATCAAAAGGAAAGAAATATTAAATCAAGAAAAATAGATAAAATAAAAGAAAAATGTTAGTGTCCAAGTGCACCATAACACTAAGCTTGGCTCAGATTATAACCTAGACAAAGACCAATTGGTAAAATGTAAGAATACAGAACTGTATTTACAACTATATATATTTATTTAATGATCATGAGGAAACAAACAGAAAGATATCTTTGAGAAAATGATATGAAGTTATGAGAAAGCCTCTACTACTATACAAAATACTAACTGATTCAACATAAGAATAATACAAGATACAGTAAATAAGAAGCATAGATATGGAATAACTCTAGTATATGTTCAAAGTATGTAAGACATAAGATAATTATCTATGGAACATGAGATAAATTGTAACACTAAGTGATAAAACTTAAGAATGTGATCTATATCAGAGTTGTGTTATATTAGAGTTGAAGACAATAGACTTTGTTTTTCTTTATTCTTTCTCATTTTTGTTTTTATTTTATTTTCTTATTTTGGACTTAGGGTTAGGGTAGAGTATGATGTTATATGTCATAGTCACAAGATCACATATTTCACAGAGGAAAATAGAAGGTTCTGGAACAATAATATTATACAACATGTTTACTATATATTATGACTTAAGTTCTTGAGTAAAGACAAAAGACAACTTTTGTATTGAGTAATACAAAAGAACTCAATAGAGTTTCAAGTATAAGATAGTCTATCTTATACACTATAGGCTGTGGTCTGTGTGTACACTACAACTAACCTACCCTAATGTACATATGCTTTCCATAAGGCTAATATGTTGTTATTATGCTATATGATATTATTTATTCTAGAATCTTCTACATTCTTCTCTATATCACATGAATGTGTGACTGTAACATATGTCATGCCTCCATCATGCTTTGTGACTTGTGTGACCATTATATCTTTTATCTAAGTTAAAAATAAAGAAAAGTAAACCAAAACTAAAATAAAGCAACCTGAAATAAAAGCAAAGAAAAATAAAATGCAACCAAGTCCATCATTCACAATTCTGACACCATATGTTGACCTTATAAATAACACATGGTCTTTAAGGTAGGTTAGATAAAGTTTTATACAGACCAACTAGCTAGTGTATATAAGATAAATATTTTGTATTAGGGACTTTATCAAGTTCTCTTGTGTTAACCCTAATACAAGATTATTTTGTTGACTTAACACTTTGAGTTTTCAATTATAATATCTTGGAAGTTGGTTTACAACAAGATTAAAGACAATTTAGATAAATGGGTTTGATTAGAACAACTAAGCAAGTCTGTGGAGTTTAGTAGAGTTTACACTTTGGAAAAGATCTAAGTTTATTATCTTAACTACCTGTTACATCCCATTCCAACCTATGAATAGTCTCTTCATCCTCATTTACACTTTCCATCCTCTTTCAGTATAGATTACATACCTCTAGTTTACCTCAGATATTCTTACTAGTCTTGGTTAACTCTATGAACTTCTATTCTCTAATATCTGAGAATTACTAGAAATCAGAGTAACTTGCTTAACAGTCTCCATTCCAGATAAATACCCTAGGTAACATACATATATAAAGCCTGGATTCTAGCTTTTTTATTTAATCTCCTTTTTTCTTTTTCTGTTTGGGTTCTTTTTTCTATTTTTAAATCTAGGGTTAGGATTAGAAGTGATGTCATGATCATACCATCACACATCAGTCACATTATATGGCATGGTCATGGTAATGGTCACAAGTCACAAGGCTATAGAAAAGAATACTGTTATATAATATATACAACATATATTGATCTTAAGATGAACACATAATTATTAGGGTAGGCTAAAGTAGTAATAGCACAGACTATTAAGTTTTAGTATATAAGGTAGATGATCCTGTACAGAGTTCTCTATTGAGTTCTCTTGTGTTAACTCTAATATAAGGTTCCTTCTGTTAGATATGTGAAGCTTGGACATTAGTTTTTTCATTTTTATTTTTATTTATTTTTCCTTTTTCAAACTTAGAGTTATGGTTAGAGTGATATTATGATCACACTGTCACACATCAGTCACATCAGATGACATAGTCATAGTCACAAGTCACAAGGTCACAGAGAAGAATCTAGAAGGTTCTGGAAAAATAACATTATAACAATATGTCTTATATATGTTGGCCTTAAGATGAATACATGGTCATTTAGGGTAGGCTAGAAAAGTAGTAGCATAGACCATGATCGTTTAGTATATAAGGTAGACAATCTTATACTGAGTTCTCTTATGTTAACTTAATACAAGATTCATTCACTTGTCTCACTCTAAGGACTTGAGTTTGTAACACCTTCCTTTGATCAGCTCTAAGGTTATTGAATCATAATATTAGAACTCAATACCCTTTCTAGAGACTGTCCAACACAGGACCCTCTCTCAAAACTTACTCTCTCATCATCCTTGACCAAGAAACAACACAATCCCTTAGTCAAGAAGAATTGCTGGATCCTAGGCATAAGGAGTATACTAGTTAGGTAGGAAAAGCTTGACTATTTGTTTGTACCAAAGCCTACTGGTACACTCAAACATATTATCTTGTGTGGATGTGTTCAGTACCAAATTCTATTATTGGCTTTGTGCTACAGATCCACTTGTAATCTGTCTATACAGAAGAACAGTAGGTGTTCTTAAGACCTTGTTTAGAGTAGAATGACCTTCTTAGATCAAAATTGTTTACACTTCCATTAGGGCAGTAGTCAGTAATTAAGTAGTCAGTAAAAGATGCAGGGTGGAACAAGAAGAAGGCCCACTAGTACTTATAGAGATTGCATCAAGTTTTGAGTATAAGTCAGAGAGTGAGGCTAGCACAAATTTCTCTCTATTACTTTTATATACATCATCACCTCCCACACCATCACCAATTTTACCCCCTTCTCTTTACAACATGAGTCAATATAGCTCTATCAATTATGAGCAAATTATCTAACAACAACAGAAGCAGCTTGCAGCACTGCAGACATAGCTCCAGACCTTTCAAGTGAGAGGAGGTAAAGAAGGAGCAAGCACAGAGATGGCTAGACCACAAATATTTGATGGGGCCTCATCTAAGATCTCAGGTTTCATAATGGCATGTAGATTGTATATAAGGATGAAAATGCAGGGGTAGCAGTAGAAAAGCATATTCAATAGGTGTTATCATATGTGCAAGAAGGTTTGGCAGATGTTTTGTTATGATTGATATCTTGAGAATGCAGTATGGAGTAGGGCAGAAGGTGATGACAATACGATTGGCTGTGCCGTAGTAGTCTTGGTTAGCATCTCATGTAGTAGGTGCTTCAATCTTGCTTTCTCCTCATGTACAATAACTCGTTGGCCTTATAGACTATGTACTGTTTCCTCATTGACTACTAGTATATATAGCATAGATACTCTTCTGTATCCTTACACTTTATCATCTATTCAACCTCCTTAACTCTTTCTCAAGTCTTTGTCTAAGTGCAACCTGAGCTCTAGCTTAAGGTCATAACAAGATCATAGAGACCGACAACAAGATCACAGTGATTCTAGCTCACCTCAGAGGAGGTGTAGTAGGTATATACGTACAAAGAAAGCTTGATGAGCTAGACGAAGAACTCGGAACCCAGGATTGGGATGATTTTATCAAAGAAATCAAGATAGCATTTAGCAACAAGACAAAGGCAGTAGATGCTGAATGGAAGATTGAATCTTTTAAGCAAGGAAAGAAGAACACAGCAGACTTCATAATAGAGTTCGAAGTATTGGCCATGAAGGCAGATATAGATGAGCTACATGCCATCTTTTTATTGAAGAAGAACATATGACCAGACATCATTAATGTTGTAGACTCAAAACTATAGAGTTGGTAATGAGAATAAATCTTATACCAGGTTGACACAAGAGAACTCGATAAGAAGCTCCTACTAATATTTACCACTATATATACTGCTCTATCCTGGTCCATGCTACAATATTATATAACTAACCCTAAAGTCCATGCTCTGTCCTCATGTCCTATTACTTATCCACATGTGTTTTCCTTAAGGCCATCATGCTTCCTACATGTGCCCTGACGTCATACTCTTAATCTCTGCTGTACATGTGCACACTATGTGTACACCATGAGGAGCCCATGTCCCTTGATGTCACTTCTAACCCTAATTCCTATCTAGACTCCTCTCGATCCTTCTAGACCCTAAGTCCTTCCAGACTGCTCTAGATTTCTATCACATGGCTTTCTAGTCATGTGCTCTTCCTCTGTTGTAGACTTAATAATTAACTATCTATCTATGTCTGGCTAACCCTAACCCTAGCCAAAGTCTGTCCACACTTTCATTCTATAACAATTAAGACAATACTGGGTTATCCACCCATAGCTGCACCAGAGACACTCAAGAAGTGGAAAGTAGCAATAATGTCAGTGGGACAAGGATATAAGTCCACAGAGGGACGACACAACTATAAAATGAGTACAGGAACAATATATGAAGGGTGAGATCAGCCTATGGACATCAGGAAGTCCAATGACAACTTCATAGATAGAAAGCTGAAATGCTTCAATTGCAACAAGTATGGACACATGGCAAAGGAATGCTAATCGAAGAAGAAAGAAGACAAGTGACAATGCTTTAAATGTGACAAAGAAAGATATATTGCCAAAGACTAAAGGAATGCAGTCGATAAAGAAACAAAAGATTCAAGAGAAATCAGATGACAAAGATAACAAGAAAGAGCAGGGTTTTGGTGATGATCTTGAGTATGCATGGTACAAGAGATCTCCCATGTAAATTCCTAGAATAAATACATTATTCTGAATCGCCAAAGCAGTGAAGGAAAGTGGGAATTAAACGTGCAAGCAAAAGTGAAGACAAAGAATGGCAAGAACTTAAAAGTGAAAGCACTGGTAGACTCTAGATACACACATACAGGAATAGATGAACAATTGGTCAAGAACAAAAGAATACAGACGAAACCAATCAACTTCTCATTCGAAGTTTTCAATGCAGATAGAATGAAGAATAGAGAGGTGACCAGAGTGGCACCTCTAGAAATCAAAGTTAATGGCCATAAGAAACAGTTGGAAGCAGCTGTAACAGACTTAAACAGAATGGATATGTTTTTGGGACATGACTGGCTAGTCAAACATAACCCAGAGGTCAATTGGAAGAACGGAACCATCAAGTTTACAAGATGTCCAGGAAGCTATATAATGAAACATGAAGACATCAGGTTCAAAACTAGGAGAACAAAGGCCATGGAAATTATGGAACAGGACAACAGAGAAATTGGCAAGGAATCAGACAACACAAATCCAGAAGATTTACTGGATTATATTCAATCTTTCACATACCTATTCAACAAGAAGAAGTTCGAGAAATTACCAGAAAGACATGAATGGGATCACAAGATCAATTTGATGGAAGAAGCACCTAGGGAATTAAACACAAAGGCATACACAATGACACTAAAGAAGGAAGAAGCCTTGAACCAATGGCTAGATGAACAACTCAAGGCAAGACTCATAGTGGAATCAAAATCATGATATGTGGTATCTTGTTTCTATATCCCAAAGAAAGATGGTTCATTACAATTGATACAAGACTACAGGAAACTCAACCAGGTTACAATAAAGGACAAGATACCATTACCTCTAATTGGAGAGATAATAGACAGATTGAAAGAAGCAAAGTATTTCAACAAACTTGACCTTATCTGGGGGTATAACAATGTATGAATCAAAAAAAGAGATGAATGAAAGGCTGCATTCTTGACAAACAAAGGACTATTCAAACTACAAGTGATGTACTTTGGGCTATGCAACTTGCCAGGAACATTTCAAAGGATGATGAATAGTATTTTCCAGGAACTACTCCATGAAGGGATACTAGTGAACTATATGGATGACTTCTTTATACCAGCAAAGACAAAGAAAGAACTAAAAGAAAGAACAATCAGGTTTTTGAGGATAGCGGAGAAACATAACTTATGTTTCAAACAATCCAAATGTGATTTTGACATGGAAGAAATTCCGATCTTAGGAGTCATAGTTGGAAGAGAATAAGTCAAAATGGAGCAAGAGAAGATTAAAGTGGTAAAGGAATGGAAGACTCCAATAAAGGTCAAGGATGTGGAAAGTTTCCTTGGATTTGCAAATTTTTATTGACGCTTCACCCAGAACTTTAATCATACAGCAAAGCTATTAAATGAACTGAAGGGCAAGAAAGAATGGAAATGGGACAAAGAACATCAACAAGCATTTGAGGAACTCAAAGACAAGATAACAAGTCAACCAATTCTCTCTCTGCCAAAAAGAGAAGGAAAATTCAGAGTAGAAATGGATGTCTCAGGATACGCAATAGGAGGAGTACTGGCTATCTAGTAGTGGGGATTACAAGAGAACTTGACAAGGAGCCCTTGCTGCATTACTATCCTATTTATATAATTTACAAGTAGTCCATGCTACAACAATGTGTTTACTGCACTTCCTGTCTTAAAGGTCATATATCTACCTCATGTCTACTCTACAGTGACTATGCAAGACTGTGCATCTTGCCCTAATGTCCATGTGTTGACCATGTAGTAGCAATATGGTGTACATGTTCCCTAACGTCATCATCTAGGCTCTTCTAGCCTCGTAGATCCTTCTAGACCTATAGACCGCTCTAGACCCTTCTAGGCCTATGACATCATCTCACATGACTTCTAGGTCACGTGCTCTTTTCCCATTGTAGACTAATAATAATTACTACTGTTTATTTCTGTCCTTTAACTCTAATCCTAAAAGTTTGTCCACACACTCATCTTATAACATTTTTGAAGTCTGGATGGACCATGAGAACTTAAAGTATTTCTGAGAACCTCACAAATTAAACAGAAGACAAGCTCGGTGGTACTTAAAGTTACAAGACTACAATTTTACTCTGCGACATATCCCAGACAAGACAAATACAAAGATGGATATTCTTTCAAGGAAAGATCAGGTTAACATGAAAGAAGACAACAAAGACATCCAGATGCTCAAGAAAGAATTATAGAAGAGAAGAACCATGGCAGAAGTAATGATGTTAAAGAGAGAGATCACAACAGACAAGCAAGAGATACTGGAAGAAATCAGAAGAAATGGCACCAAAGAATGAGAAGTGATCCAAGCATTAGAAAAGGATGATAGATTGACACAGGAAGAAGATGGGATTGTATACTTAGAAGAAAGAATATATGTCCCAAATAACAAGAAGCTCAAAGAGAAAATTCTATAAGAGAATCACGACTTAGTGGATGTAGGACATCCAGGACAACAAAGAATGCTAGAGTTGATTAAACAAAACTACTAGTGGCCAAGACTAAAAGAAGACGTCAAGAAATATATACAGTGATGTTTCAAATGTCAGCAAAATAAAGTCCAGCATTAGAAGAAGTCAGAAAAACTACATCTATTAGAAATCCCACAAGGACCTTGGCAGGAAATTAGCATTGATATTATTGAACCTTTACCTAGGTCTAATGAAATGGATGTAATAGTGGTCATTATAGACTAGTTCACGAAGACGATTCGACTAAAGGCAACAACAACAAGCATATTATTAGAAGGAATTGCCAAGGAATTGCTAAAATCTACAGAGACAATATTTGGAAACTACATGGAATACCAAGGAAAATCCTTAGTGACCAAAGACCACAGTTTGTATCAAAATTTATAGAAGAACTCACAAAAGCACTAGGAATGACAAGACAACTATCCATGGCATATTATCCTCAAACAGATGGTCAAACAGAAAGGATTAATCAGGAGATAGGAACATTTCTATGGTACTACGTGAACTACCAACAGGATAACTGGACAGAATAGATAGCTGCTGCAGAATTTCAATACAATGACAAAAGATATGCAGCAACAGGAAGGATACCATTTGAGTTAAACTTTGGAAGACATCTATAGAAAGACGACCTTGTGGTACACTCAGAGATTCCAAGAGTAGAAGAGTTTCTTGCAGGGCTATAAAAGAGTTGGGAACAGGCTACAAAGACAATGGAAGAAGCACAGAAGAATATGAAAAGACAATTTAACAAGAAAAGGTGAAACCCTCAAGGACTGAAGGTTGGAGACAATGTGTGGTTAGAAAACAAAAATATCCAATCAAATTGACCCTCAAAGAAGTTGGACAATAAAAGATATGGACCTTTTAGGATCTCGAAGGATATTGGCTCAGGAGCGTTTCAACTGGAACTTCTAAAAGAATGGGCTATTTACAATATGTTTAATGAAGACCTTCTGATACGATGTATGGAGCCAAAGTTCAAGAGTCAGCATGAGGAACTGGCACCACTGCCAATGATTATCAATGAAGAAGAGAAATACAAAGTCAAGGGAGTTAGGAAGCATAGGAAATGGATAGAGAGACACAATACCTCATGCATTGGAAAGGATATAGAGATGAACATGATCAATAGATCACAGAAACGGAATTGCCTCATGCAAAAAAGGCGATTAAAGACTATTGGGCAAGGTATTAAGTCAAAATCTATAAAGAGGGGGGGTAAAATCCCACTTTGGACAGTTCAAACCATTCACTCAAATATTCAAATGCAAATATCTTCTCAAAATAACAACAACAACAACAATGCTACTACACCTACCTCTCTAAACCTCTACATCACCAGGAAATTAAACAACATGGACAAAGCAAAGATGATGAAAGCAGAGAGGGATGACTGGACAAGGAATTATCACAAGACACTGAAAGGGTTAGAGGCGATGATAGACATACAAGGACAAGTCAGAAATATGATGAAGATTGCAGCAGAAGCCAATATGACAATCATAGAGATGGAAGATTCAATACTGAAAGCCAGCATTAACAATCAACTCATAAATGCAACAAATATTACAGGGGTATCCGAAGATTTACGACACCTCATCCAAAGTGACATAGAGAATTGAGTATTCTAAATTCAATGAATGCTAGCTGATGAATTGGATACATATAAGAAATGAGGCAACAAGTATGTGGATGAAAATGTTCAAGAGATACAAGAGATATACAAGGAGAATGAAGACAAGAAGGAAGGAGAGGTGGAAGACAAAGAAATAATCCTAATTAAGCTATATGAGGTAGATAAGTTAATATCAATGACCAAGTCCAGCTTCATAAACAATGAAGTCGAGAATTTAATCAAGTACATAAAATTCATTCGATCTCCCACACAGACAAGGATTTTCTGACCACCTCTGTATTATCAATCACTTAAATCTAGAGAAGAGCAAAATCTTGAATTCTGAAAAGAAGTGGCTATAGCATTGGTTGAGGAAAAACACAACACAGAAACATTACAAAATAACTACCCCATAGCCATGTATTAAGAAGGTCCACCACATGAGCCATATTTTATCGCAATTGATAATCGAGGACAAGCAATAATTGGTCCCAACAAGAAAACAGTAGCAATATATGTGGTAGGAGAACTCAAAGTGTTGATCTGATTTCATGGGGACATAAATCCTGAAAATAGGGTATTGTTACGATCAATACCTTGAGGATGCAGCATAGAGTAGGGCAGAGGGTGATGACAATACGATTGGCTGCGCCATAGTAGTCTTAGTTAGCACCTCATATAGTAGGTGCTTCAATCTTGCTTTCTCCTCATGTACAATGACTTGTTGGCCTCATAGACTATGTACTGTTTCCTCATTGACTACTAGTATATATAGCATAGATACTCTCCTGTATCCTTACACTTTACCATCTATTCAATCCTCTTAACTCCTTCTCAAGTCTTTATCTAAGTGTAACCTGAGCTCTAGCTTAAGATCATAACATGTTTGGAAGGAAAATACATTGAAAGATCTAGAGGGGGGAGTATTGGAATATAAGAATGTTGGGGAATTTCTGGTAGATATAAAAAAAGAATTTGGAGAAGAAAATGAAGAGTCAGCAAAAGTAGCAGAGTTGAGAAAGTTAGAGTAAGGAAGCAAGATGATAGAGAAATTTGTACAAGAATTTAGGAGAGCAGCTAAAGAAAGTGGCTACAAGAGAAGACCATTGGTAGAAGAGCAATAGTGCAATAGGGCAATCACACTGAATAGAAATTAGAAGAAGAGTAGGAGAGAAGAGGAAAGATTGAGGGGACAACAAGAACAAGAGATACTAGCTCCAAGATTGAACAATACAGGGGTATTTGGGCAGCAAGTGCCATGTCCCCAAATTTGGCTAAGAAGGCAGGAGCTGCCTCAACAGTGGGCACCAGCAGAATCTGCTCCAATAGAGAGGATAGAGAGAATAAACATGGTTATGGTGTGCCATAATCAGAGGGCAGAGTTCACTCAACACAACCTATATGTCATGGATGTAGACAAGGGGAACATGAATTGTTATAGCTGTGAGAGATTTGGACATTTAGCAAGGAATTGCAGGAATAAAGGTACAGAGAATAGAATTGGGGAGAGTAGAAGACTAGAATATCAGAATAAAGGATAAAGTAATTTAAATGAGAACAGAGATCTAATAGTCCTCAATTAGATCTTAGTAGTAGTGATAGGTTTGCAATGTTCACAAGGATAACAAATAATACACCTTGCTACAATTTAGACAAGAGGAACATATTAAGAGAAATAATGGTAAAGATCAGGTTGGAGAGGATTGATATGCAAGAGAAAGTAACAGTCAAGGCATTGTTAGATAGTAAGGCTACAGAATTAGTAATGAGTTCAGAGTTTGCTAGGAAACAGTGATTTAAGTTGAAGAAAATTGAAAATCCTATATATATAAGAAATGTAGACAGAACATTTAACAAGGAAGAACTAATAGAAAATATAGTTGAAGTAAATATCTATTATCAGGGCCACAGAAAAAGGATGGAGATTGATGTGATTGGAAGGCAGAAATGGAATGTAATCTTGGGGATGTCATGGCTTGCTCGCCACAACTCTGAAATTAACTGGAAAACAGAGGAGATCAAGATAACAAGGTGTCCAGAGGAATGTGGAAAGCAATGGAGACCAAAGCAAGGAGAAACAAAAGAAAGAAAAGAAAAAACCAAAGAAAGAAAGTAGGATGGAAATAAGAAAGGTAGTGGAAGAATGGGAAGTTTGGGATGAAGAAGAAGAAGAAACAGCAAAGTCAGAGGAAGAAGCAAGGAAGCTGGTTTCAATAAAGTTCCATAAGTGGATTTATATCTTTAGCAAGAAGGCAAGTGAATAGATGCCCACAAGGAAACTTTGTAATCATGCAATAAATACAAAAGAGGGGTTTATACCAAGAAAAGGGAAAGTGTACCCATTATTGAGAGAAGAGAGGGAAGAGATGTGCAAGTTCATTTCAGAACAACTAATAAAAGGGTATATAAGACCCTCAAAGTTGCCTCAAATGGCACCAGTATTTTTTGTAGGCAAGAAGGACAGTAAGAAGTAGATATTTCAGGACTATAGGTACCTTAATGAATGGACTATAAAAAATAATTATCCTTTACCTTTGATTTCAGACATAGTAGGAAATATTGGTACAAAAAAGATATTTACAAAGATGGACTTATAGTAGGGGTATAATAATGTATTAATAAAGGAGGGAGACAAGTGGAAAGCAGTGTTAACAACACCAGAAAGGTCATTTGAACCAACAGTGATGTTTTTCAGATTGACAAACTCACCTGTGATGTTCCAGACCATGATAAACAAAATCCTGCAGGATCTCATCAACACTGATAAAGTGGTGAGTTTCATTAATGATGTAATTATTGGTATGGAGACAGAAGAAGGGCATGATGAGTTAGTAAAGGAAGTAGTGAAGAGGTTAGCAGAGAACAATTTATATATAAAACTAGAAAAATGCAAGTGAAAGGTTAAGAAAGTAGGGTTTTTTGGAGTGGTGATAGGACTGGAGGGAATTAAGATGGAGGAAGAAAAGGTAAAAGAGGTTTTGGATTAGCTAATACCAAATTGTATCAAGGATGTACAGAAGTTTTTAGGGTTGGTGAATTATTGCCATTAATTTATCAAGGAATTTATATCCATAGCTAGACCATTACATAATATGATTAAAAATGATCAAAAGTGGGAATGGATAGAGAGGCAGAAGAAGGCATTTAGGGAGTTAAAAGAGAAATTTATGAAAGAACCAGTATTAGTAGCACTAGACTTAGATAAAAAAATGAGGATGGAAGTTGATATATCAGATTATGCTATGGAGAGTGTATTATCTATGGAATGCAAAGATGAGAAGTGGAGACCAGTGGTGTTTCTCTCAAAATCCCTAAATAAAACTGAGAGAAACTATGAGATTCATGACAAGGAGATGTTAGCAGTGATAAGAGGTTTATGAAACTGGAGACATTTGCTAGAAGGTGCAAAATATAAGTTCGAGGTCTGGATAGATTATAAAAACTTGGAGTATTTCATGAAAGTGCAGAAGTTGAATTATAGACAAGCCCAATGGGTATTATATCTATTAAGATTTGATTTTACCTTGAAGCATATACTAGGAACAAAAATGAGAAAGACAGATGGACTAAGTAGACAACTGGACTGGAAAGTAGGAGTAGAAAAGGACAATAAGAATCAAGTAGTTATTAAAAACTGTTGTCTATGTAGTTTACAGAAAGTAGTAATAGATAGACCTGAGATAGATATAGTAAAAAATATTAAAAAAGCTAGGAGTAAGGATAAGGAGATAGTTAGAGTAGTAGAGGAGATAAAGAAAGCAGGCATAAAAGTATTAAGAGAAAAAGAGTGGCAGATAGAGGGAGACTTAGTATTAAAGGAGGGTAAAGTGTATGTGTCAAAAGATGAGAAGCTAAGAGTAGAAATAATCCAGTTACACAATAACACACTGATAGCAGAACACAGAGAAAAGTGGAAGATGATGGAGTTGGTAACAAGAAATTATTGGTGGCCAGAGGTTACAAAAAATGTTGGAAAATATGTGGAAGGATGTGATATGTGTCAGAGAATGAAGAATAAGACAGAGGTACTAGTAGAAAAGTTGAAGTTGAAGTTGAGTAAAGTTCTGGAAAAACCGTGGACACATCTGATGGTAGACTTTATTATGAAGTTACTGTTAGTAGCTGAGAAAGATACTATCCTAGTGGTCTGCAATAAGTTGTCTAAGATAATGTATTTTGTAGCAGCTACAGAAGGTACATTGGCAGAAGAATTGGTGAGATTGTTTAAAGATAATATGTGGAAGTTGTATAGATTGCCAGAAAGCATTGTATCAGATAAGGGACCACAATTTGCAGCAGAGATGACAAAAGAGTTGAACACTATGTTAAGAATTGAAACAAAACTATCAACAGCCTTTTATTTACAAACAGATGGTCAGATGGAGAAAATAAACTAGGAATTAGAACAGTATTTGAGATTCTTCATAGATTATAGACAGAAATATTAGTCAGAGTGGTTAGCATCAGCAGAGTTTGTGATAAACAACAAGGCACATTTGACAACCAAGATGTCTCCATTCATGGCAAATTATGGAAGAGAGTTAAGAATAGGTGTAGATTTGAGGAGAAAAGAAAAGGCAATGGAATTTACAAAAAGAATGAGAAAGATGTAGGAAGATGTTGGAGTGGTATTGATAAAGGCACAAGAAGAAATGAAGAGGTAAGCAGATAAAGGAAGAAAGAAAGCTGAAGTATGGAAAGTTGGAGACAAAGTGATATTGAGTACAAAAGATTTGGTATTCAAAGAACGACCAGCAAGGAAACTAGTGGATTGATACATTAGTCTATATATTATTGATGAGGTAGTATCTACCAATACAGTCAAATTACAACTGCTAACTTTGATGAGAATTTATCTAGTAGTGAATATCAGTTGGGTAGTACAATATAAAGAGCAGATAGGGAACAAAAAAAGGAAGAAGTGAAACTGGTAGAAGTAAAAGAGACCAAAGAGTAGGAAGTAGAAAGGATATTGAATAAACAAAAAGTGAGGGAAGTCATAAGGCATTTGGTGTGATAGAAAAGGTTTATAGCAGAGTATAATAGCTGGGAAAAAGAGGAGGATCTAGAAAATGCAAAATAATTAGTGACAAAGTTTGAGGAAAGGATGAATATAAAAGTTAAAAGGCAGAAGAAGTTAGATATGGCAGAAGAAAAGAATTTTAGGAGGGAAGAGTTACTGGGGAAGTATATGGCAAAGACATTGTATGGATGGAATGATAGAAAATTTGAGGATAAATACTTAAGAAAGTTAGAAAGAAATTGGAACAATTGGAAGGGAAAGGACAGGATGATATGGGGAAAAGAAGCAAGTTTCTCCAGGAGTAGAAACCTTAAAGGGAGGGTAATGTTAGATATATGAAGCCTAGACTCTAGCTTTTTTATTTAATCTCCTTTTTTCTTTTTCTGTTTGAGTTCTTTTTTCTATTTTTAAATCTAGGGTTAGGATTAGAAGTGATGTCATGATCATACCATCATACATCAGTCACATTATATGGCATGGTCATGGTAATGGTCACAAGTCACAAGACCACAGAAAAGGATGCAGTTATACAACATATATAACATATGTTGACCTTAAGATGAATACATAGTCATTAGGGTAGGCTAAAGTAGTAATAGTATAGACTATTAGGTTTTAGTATATAAGGTAGATAATCCTGTACAGAGTTCTCTATTGAGTTTTCTTATGTTAACTCTAATACAAGGTTTCTTTCTTTGATCAGCTCTAAGGTCATTGAATTATAACAACCTAGTATATAATCTGGTAGTTTACACTATACTAGCTTATTCTGAAAATCAACTAAAACTAGCATCTATCTCCAGTGTTGATGACAACACACTCACTACCTTCCTGTATTTTTCCACCTACTAAGTCCCCAAGTTTCATTCTGAAATATACAACTAGTATAACTAGTAGAGGTATAGCACACAAGCTAAAGCCAAAAATCATTCTGACCTATCTTCTACATTCTTAGATAATATATAAATTGCTTATCTGGATTTTCAAGATGCTCTACCAAATCTTGGATAATGAGATATAAGCCATGTCTAACACTACTATATAAATAACACTTACTTTTAGAAAAAACCAAAGAGGACAGAATGAAGTCTTCTGAAGGCAATAACTATCTTATATACTCTTCAGACTACATTCAAATTCAGTAGAATAATTCTGACATAATTAGTAAATTACTGGAGCCAGATAGTCAGGAACTCTGATACAAATATTTAAAATATTATCTTGAAAAGAAAGTAGATATGAAACAACAATTACTTGAACAAAAGTACTTGGCAGAGTTTGTAAGAGAACCTGTTCTTTTATTTCCAATACTACTGCCAAAGTCTGTAGTGTTTGCTTCTCTAACCAGAGACATAATACTATTATTAAAGTCTATAGTATTCATTTCCAAAACACTGCTGCCTTCTGTTGCTGATCTTGGAAGTTAACCTTGACTATCATTCTAGCTATCTTCCATCTGTTACTAATAGCAACCCTCTTTCTTTCTAGGCTAACATTCTAGATGTTTTATTAGAAACACCTCTAGTTATGCTGTTTCATCAAGTAGGCTGATCCAGAAGATTAAAATGTACTTTATAGCTATATAAGATATCTGTTATATTTAGAAATCTTACTTTGTTTTCTTAGGTTCTCCTAGAGATAAGTGGTGTAATTACAGTATTACTTAGGTTCTTCTGGAGGTTGTGAAAGTCCACAACATCTCATAGACCCTGCTAGTCACTCTACTAGCAGAATAGAGTATTTTTCTAGGATCTCAAAGCATTTTAAGTCTGGTAGTTATGGATTACCTATTATAGTATGCTTGGATCCTTATATTTTATTTTATTTTATTTTTATTTATTTTATTTCTTGAATGATGAAGAGGCTGGAAGGATAATGTCAAGATACATATCTATAGTATGTTCACCTCATGGTGTATATATGGTGTACTCATGACTGATGTATGGATATTAGAGTAGGACTATTTATCACTAGCACAGACCATATACTTGTAGTATATAGAGTAGAAATGTATTGGAAACTTCTTGTCAAGTTCTCTTGTGATTTCCATGAGACTCTTGCCTTGTAAGACTACTTAGTATGCTATTAATTATCTTGGTTAGTGGTTGCCACAACATTACCTACTCTATGTCTTTGTTAAGTGCAGTCTACACTCAGGGAACAAAGTTCAATAATAAATATAAAAATCAGATACAGAAGTTGGTTTTATCTGTAAAGTACATAGATATAGACTTTGTGGATAACCTTGGCTTTAACTTATGTGTTGTGCCATTCTCAGTTGTGTGGTTGCAATTTTAGAAGAAGACCTAGAGTTGACAGAATAAGGTTTCTAGTAAAAAAAAGATTAGTAGATCATTACTAGTATTAGAGATTAATACTAGTGGTAGCTAATAAGTCATTATAGTTGGTAACAAGGAAAATGGTAAAAATAGAATAATACTGTTGATACTGGAGATCAATATTGAAGTATTAATAAAATTTTAGAGATGAGTAAGATACTCATCAGAAGTGGAAGATTACTTTGAAATTATGATTTGAAATTAGAGTATGTTGCTTATTAATACTGGAGATTAATATCAATTGTAGTCAATTATCAAACTAGCTATTACAGTATAACTACTAGTCTTATATATTAGAATATAAACAGAGATTAGATAAAAATAGAAGTAAACTCTGTCATAGAAGACAAAATACTTATGGAAATAGGAACAAGTAAACTTCACCATATAAAAGACAAAGTACTTGCAGGATTTTGAGTGCTATCATTATCTACATTGGAGATTAGATATAGCTTAGAGATTGAACTATGATAGTCTTAATCTCTTTTCTCAAATAATAAGTGCTACAAGCAATTATCTCATGAACTCTATCCATACTGATGTTATGACTTAGACTCTGTGTTGAGTAAAAGACACACTTTTGTATTGGGTGGCACAAGAGAACTCAATAGAGTTCCTAAGTACAAGATATCTTCCTTATATACTAAACTATGAGGGTCTTGTACTCCTACTTCCCTAACCTACCCTAAAGACCATATGTTTGTCTTAAGGCCAACATGTATTCTATATGTTGTTATAACATCACCTTTCTAGAATCTTCTCCATTATTCCCTCATATTACATGAGCATATGACTCCTGTGACCATGTCAGGTAACTTGTGATGATGTCACACTTCTTCTTCATCTTCTACTCTTTAATAATAAAAAATAAGAGAAAATAAAAAAAAAATGAAATAAAATAGAAACCCAGTCTATTGTCTTCAATTCTAACAGATAGAGCTCTGGAAATTCTCTAGCACTACCTCAGAAAAGTAGCTGAGCACTAGCATACTTCAGAGCTTTTTACTAACAATATTCTTGCTAATCTAATGACTTAACTCCAAGACTTACAAGCTGTTATACTGAACCCTATCCTTATATCTATAGGTATATGACTTCCAACCACATTAAGATCTCTATCTCCTACCAACACTCCTATATCTGGAAGTCCTCCTTGTTACTCTCAATCTCATGTCCTACTTCTACCAGACTTCAGTGGTGATTAGCAGACTGAAAGAGCTTTTCTAAGCTCCTATTCTCTATACATCTACCTGTTTACTAAACAATTCACTTGTAATCAAGACAAGATCCTCTAGGTCTTGTTCTTTTCTAAAAGCAGCTATACTTCAAAATAGTTAGAGAGAATTTTTCATAAAGAATCAACTACCAGTATCTTTTCTATTGCTATCTAATCTGAGTGTTATAATGTGCATGAGGACTAACTTTTTTTTTTTTTTTTTTTTTTTTTTTTTTTATTTTTTTTTTTTTTTTTTTTTTATCCCTTTTTCCTTCCCTTTTTCTTTTAAATATTCCTTTTTTTTTTTTTTTTATTGTTGAAAAGATA
>Ga0157364_1001604_pt1 | contig 19568 bp, 15 predicted proteins | sample AttsexASBM2_FD_111476 | JGI IMG/M metagenome (GOLD analysis project Ga0157364, IMG submission 111476) | Fungus gardens microbial communities from leaf cutter ant in Ribeirão Preto, State of São Paulo, Brazil - Atta sexdens ASBM2 | ecosystem: Host-associated > Fungi > Mycelium > Unclassified ...
GACCATTGTCTCCGTTGTCAATCAAGTTCCCTTCGCCATGTCCGTTGCGTACACGTTACGTTCGTATTTGCATTCAAGATGGTCGACCACTCAGAAGCAGCGATACTTAAGCGATAGCGCGACCATAAAGGCATCATGTACGCGTAGAACTTACAGTCAATCGCCGCCATTAGCCCGTCAATAGCTCATTTCGAAGAGCGGAAGGCGAAACTCGAGCACTATTGGGCGGAATATAACGAGGTGCAATCGCGTCTAGAATCATTAGTCCGAAGACTGCAATCGAGACGGATTCGAGGAAGCGTTTTATGCGTTATCCGCTAAGATCCGCAAGCTCATTTCCCCTTCGCCGACATTGCGACGTCCATCTTTTCTCCGTCCTCTTCAAGTGTTCGCGACTCAGATCGTAGTACGTACGTAGTTCGGTTGCCTAAGTTAAATTTACCAACATTTTCCGGCAAATATTGATGAATAGTTTCTATTTTTCGATACATTCAACTCGGTTATCCATTCCAACACCTCGCTCTCAAATACGCAAAGATTTCAGTATCTACGAGCATCACTCACCGGCGATGCAAACGCTGTAATCAGTTCAGTTAGAATTGTCGGACGCTAATTACGATATCGCGTAATCAATTCTCAGGGAACGATATGATAACAAGCGCGTGATTATTCAAACTCACGTCAAGGCTATAATGGATTTGCCGACTATGACAAAGGAAAATGCAATCGATCTCAGAAGAATCTTTGACGGCGCCGCGAAACATTTGCACGCCGTTCAGGCATTGAAGCGTCTCACGATGCATTGGGATGATCTTCTCGTCCTCATTCTAATCTCTAAACTTGACTCACTCACGTTACGCGAGAGGGAAACTTTCTTAACGGGTAACGAGCTGCCATCGCTTAAACAGCTGTTTTATTACTCATCGATGTCAGGTGCTCGAGGCTATCACAAGGGTTCCGCAAAGAAAGTCGAAGCAAAATCGCAGCCAAATGTTAAGTGGTCATCGTGCGCGGCTACCATTAAACCTAAACACCACTTCTGTCAAGGAGATCACATCATTTATTATTGCAAAAACTTTGTGGCACTTCCAGTATCACAAAGGGCCGCGGAAATTCGCAGTCGCAAACTTTGCGTCAATTGCTTGCGCTCCTCTTCTCATACATGTAAGTAAATGTACTTCCGGTCAATGCAAGGTCTGCCAGGCAAAGCACAATACGCTGCTTCATATGCCTTCAATGCAGACCCATCGACTAACAATACCGATAAAGAAGTTGCACTTAAGACAACTCCTCCCCCCTCCGTCCTAGTGACTCATGCTTCAGGATCATTTAATAGCGAACAATGTCATGCTTTCGACTGCGGTTGTGCTCGTCTGTGACAGCGACGGCTCGCGTAGGGCGTGTCGAGCTTTGTTGGATTGCGGATCGTAAGCGAACTTCGTATCCAAGAAATTTGTGGAAGCTCTCGGTTTAGAAACGTGTCCATTAAATATCTCGATTTCCAGCATCAATGGCTCTGTAACCGTCCAATCACGTAGTTAGAATCAAATTACAATCGCGACTCATCTCGTACACCGCGGTTATCGAATGCATCGTTACTGATCAGATTACTGCTAAAATTCCGGCGGTTTCTTCGAGGCGGGACAAATTTAATTTTCCGCGCAACATTCGTTTAGTTGATCCGCGATTTCACATATCATTGGATTGATCTTTTAATCGGAGTTGTTTTGGAATCTGATATGCGTTGGTCAAGTCAAGTCTTCAGACAAGCACCCAACTTTTCAGAAAACACGACTGGGCTGGATTTTAACGAGTCGGTTGGGTAGTACCATATCGACTGCCTCAAAGGTTCACTCGTTTAACGCGTCTGTAACCAATGCGGAATTACACGAACATGTCAGTCGTGTCTGGCAAATGGACGACATCTTTGCGCAACCGGACAATTACACAATGAAGGAAAATATTTGCGAGCGTCACTTTTTAGACAACGTGTTTCAAAATTCTCATATCACTCTCTATACAGTCAAGCTTCCGGTCAGAGAACAAATGTTAAATAACATTGGCGATTCGCGTGAAGCAGCTCTCAAGCGAGTGAGGAGCATCGAGAGGCGTTTCAAGCGCGACGCTACGCTTAAATTCAATACGCGGCGTTTCTCGACGAATATTTATCGCTGGGCCATACAAGTCTAGAGCCACTCATTACGGAAAAACCAATATCGTTTTATCTTCCCCATCGTTGCATCTTCAAAACGGTCGAGCAAACATCGAAAATCCGTATTATATTCGATGCATCTTGCCGCAGCAGTTCTGGCGTATCGTTAAATGACGCGCTTCTAGTGGGACCGACCGTTCAACAAAATTTGATCTCAATTTTGATGCGCTTCCGTTTTTTCATTTATGTCATCATCACGGACATCATAAAAATGTATCGGCAGATTTTAGTGCATCCGTCCCAGACGCGCCTGCAGAGAATTCTCTGGTGCGACGATCTCTCTGTTAATGTCTGATACGTACGAACTCACTACCGTCACTTACGGTACAGCTTCATTTCTGGTCATCAGGTGCCTTAAGCATTTAGCTGAGCAGCACGCTCATCAATTCACTCGCGGCATGCGTTCTTCGAGATTTTTATATCGATGACATGCTCACCGGAGCGGATACAGTCGACGAATTAAAACTAATTCGCAATGAAATTATTCAACTATTAAAATTAGAAGCATTTGAGTTAAGCAAATGGGCCTCGAACTGTCCTGAACTATTGGAAATAGACAATCATAACCGTGTGCCATTATCAGAGATAATTTTGCGGAATCATGTATTCTAGGCATGCAATGGAATCAGTGCCAGGATACGTTCCGATTTCTCTGAAAACTTGATACAAAAGCTCACGTTGTATCAAAACGGATCATACTTTCCAGGGTAGCTAAATTCATCTTGCAAGATTTGTAGCAATTGTCCATCCAATGGGATGAGTCCGTTCCTCAGGACATCCACACTCGTTGGATTACTTTCAGAACACAGATGAGTGATTTGAATCAAAGAATTCCTCGATGTGTTAAATTCAATGCCCATCAACCAATCATGTATTTTGCGATGTCAGCCAATGCGCGTTCAGAGCCTGCATATATCTTCGCACTAAGCTCGGTCTCATTACTCCAAGTTACTGTGCTCAAAGTCTCGCGCCGCTCAAGACCGTCTCGTTACTGTGATTAGAACTAATCGGCCTTACTATTGGCGCGCTTAATCAACAAAGTTAGAGAACCTTGGAATTCTCGCAATGCCCGACTTATCTATCGGACTTAACGATTGCGTTAAACTGGATATCCTCCCCCTCGCGACAGTGGTCAATTTTTGTGGCAAATAGGGTGAGTGAAATTCAGCGCCTAACAGAAACCAAATGCTCGCATCCTCCGACAACCCTGCCGATACATTGTCGCGAGGGCTAAATCCCTGTGACTTGATCAATGCTAAGAAGTAATGGAATGGCCCTGAATTTCTAAAATGGGATGAAGGACACTGGCCGCCCAGAGTCTTCATGCGTTTAGACAATGATCTTCCCGAACAAAGGAAAATCCGCGTAACCGTTTCCACTTCCCATCCTTGCATCATCGACGACTAAATAAGTATTCCAATTTAAATAAAATATGTCGCATCATAGCGTATTGTTTAAGATTATCCAAGGCACACCAGGAGCACGCAGTATCTACTTTTGTGTCCCCCGTTGAAATATCTATCGTTTTAAATTGTATTTGCAGAACGGTGCAACAGCGAGCATTCTCTCATGAATATCAAGCACTAATCAAGAAATTGTAAGCTTCTAGTGATATCTTATCGCTATCTCTGTTCTTAGATGAAAGCGGACTAATGCGAATTGGCGGGAGGTTAAAAAATTCAAATCTCACGTTCAATGCGTGCCATCCAATTCTCCTGCCACGCAAATACATAACTCAGTATTATTAGAGCGTGAACACACACAAAACACTTACACGCGAGTTTGCAAGCCACGATGACTTTTGTGCGCCAGCGCTTTTGGCCGCTATCATTGCGATTCACCGTACGTGGAATACAAAAATGTATAACTTATTTTAGGGCTAAACTTAATCAATCAGAGACCTTAATGGGCTCATTACCGGCCAGTCGAGTTAACGTCTCTAGACCTTTCTCTCGCTGCGGTGGAATATGCCGGGTCGCTCTTGTTACGTGAGGGAAAGCGTCGAAACGCGCGGAGTCACAAAGTATACGTTTCGCTTTTCGTGTGCTTCGCTAGCGGTCCACCTAGAATTAGTAAGTGACCTTACGTCCGAAGCCTTTATTGCCGCTTTTAAGCAATTCATTTCGCGTAGGGATAGACTCGCGCACATGTATTCGGATAACGGGACCATCTTCATGGGCGCTCATAGGCAAATTCAAGAATTATATGACATATATAATGATCAACAAGTCCAGTTCGAGATTAAAGATTTTCTGCGCGAGTTGGAAATTTCATGGAGCTTCATCCCGCCTAATGCACCTCATTTTGGAGGGTTATGGGAGGCAGTCATAAAATCTGCCAAATACCATGACTCGGATCGTGGGCAAGGCTCATTTGATCTTTGAGGAAATGCAAACGACTCTCTGTGAAATAGAGGCGATCCTCAATTCGCGTCCCCTCTTACTATTAAGCGCCGACCCTAACGACTTAGCATACCTAAGTCCAGGACATTTCTTGGTTGGCATGACTTTGAATGGTCTTCCTTGTGTTGACTTGAGCGACGTCAACGAAAATAAGCTGCTGCGATGGCAACGCGTAGAGCAAATCTGGCAGCATTTTTAGCGCAGGTGGAATAATGAATATCTTCACTCTCTACAAGTCCGAACCAAATGGATAGCTAACAAGAGAATTCAGCTGGCAACTAATCAACTTGTGCTCATAAGGCAGTCGAACCTAGCCCTACTTCAGTGGGCAATAGGGCGGACCTCCAGGAGATCCCAGTCCCGACGGTATTGCGCGCACCGCAACCGTGAAGACTGTCAAGGGTTCCTACGTGAGGCCACTGTCTAAATTATCAATATTACTAATTGAAGCCTAGTCCATGTGTTAACAAACATTTAGGTTTAAGTGTCTTTAGCTATTATCTTCTAATTATATCGTATCTCACGCAAGCTTCTCTTTACCTTCCATTAAGAATTATTATATTGTTTTTCAGCTTGCGTATTTAGATGTTAACCTTTGTTGATTTTCAGTCCAATGACTAAATACGATATTAAATCGTATCAGAGCAATTCGCGTTTCATGTTACACTAATGAACTCATGCTTGTATGTCATATTGAAAGTCAACCCTTTCAAGGCGGGCGGCGTGTTCGGTACCCCTATCGTTTACGGCGTCTAATTATATCATCTAATCATATCAATAAAGAATCGATCAATCCACGAGATGTCGATTGTTAAACGACGCATGCGACGCGCGTAATCGATCTAAAACACTCAGATCAATATGGCCGCTCTATTGTCTCGTCGACAGCACGTGTCTCGTCTCATGGACAAGTATTACCACGCTACCGTTGAGATCCTTTCCGTTACTATAAAACACGTTCGCCCGCATTTGAGGTCTGTTCAAATAAAATTTAGAAAGCAGGGAAAATTTCATTTTTCTTGACCAAGTACCCTCGAAGCAATCATACCGCAGGAAACGCTTGGACAGTGATCGCAAATTGGTCGTGCGATCACAAATCCATCGTGCACGCAGCAAGATCGCCAACATAAGGAAAAACTTCTTCTCGAAGGTCGTCTTATTTCGTGATTATAAAATGTTACGATTTCAATATGATCTTAATTCAGAATGTCTAAAATTGTGACGCGTTAAATAATTTTAAGATATCTTTAAGAGTTCTTTGAAAAACATCTTTAAAATATGTTATAAAGAACTCTGAAAAATATCTTAAAATTGTCTTATGCGTCGATTTTACCCACTTATTCAGCAATTTTTAGAAACTATTTTGAAAATTGCAAAATGATATGACATTTTGACTCAGTTTAGTCTACTTTATGCACACGAGAATAATCCCAAATACGAGATATCTTGTTTCATCATTTAGATCCAATTGCACGTGCACATCATTCTTTTTCCCATGCAATCCTATAGGAGTCTTTTTTCATGGACTGCTGCCATATATTCCTATGTAAAACCTTATAGAAAAATTTCCTATATTAGCCTATATATACATGCTGCATAAATCCTAGAGATCTTGTAAGAAATTTAGAGGAAATAGACACAACAGAGAAGCTATCAGCGTCAAAGCTTGTGACAGAAATTTATCAATACTCGGAGAAGAGACTAGGGTTGAGTTCGAGACGAGAAGCGCCCTGATATGTTTCTCTGTTGTCATCAATTATTTACACTATACAAACTTCCTACAGAATCTTAGGGGCTGCACAATGAAAGGAATAGGGAACAGAGAATAAGAATTTCGACCTATCAGAAGTCATGTATTGTTGCAATACACAGTTCTGATAGGTTAAAATTCTTATTCTCCGGTTCCCTATATGCGCAGTCCCTAGTTCTCTATAGGAACTCATGAAAATACCTATGGGAATTTACAGCAAGATAAGAGTCTCCTCCCATAGAAATCGAATTTATCATGGGTACTCATGGTTAGGCTAGGAAGAAAATTCCTCATAAGAATTTGCAGCAGAGTATACAAAATTCGGAATTAATGACACATGTTTTCTTCATACTTGGAGAGAATCGACCATCATGCCAAGAGTCTTATCATGAGGACAATCATCGCATATGGTTGAAGACTTTCTCAAATTGTCAGACAAATCTATAGATATTATTGAACACGATTCACAACATTCACGCTGAGCAGCGCTCCTGGTCCACCAGAACTTGAAACTACAGTCGCCTTGACAATAATAATTGAATTAAACGATCTCAAGGAGAGATGTTCGATCGTAATTATGAAGAAAGTTTCATTCGAGACGATTGACTATATAATACCGTCTTCTCTCAATCGTGGCGTCACAAGCTTTAAAGTAACTATTTTTCTTTTCTTTCCCTTTCTTATTATGCCCCATGCTTTCATATTTCATATAGTTTAAAGCTAGATTTTTCAAAAATAAAAAAATTACTGTGAGCATTGGAGTTAGGAATATAAAATTTTTGGGTAGGAGTGATCTTTCTTCATAATTACGATCGAACATCTCTCCCTGAGATCGTTTGATTATTCAATTATATTTCATTCTCGTTCTCGACAATTGATTATGTAGAGGTTCAGAGAAAGTAATTTTTTTTTATAAAATTCAAGACTAAAAGAATAAATATTTATTCTTTTAGTCGATCGCAAAATAAAATAAAAGATTTTTTATAAATATATATAATTAATATATATATATATTTTGTTTTTTATAAATATAATATGCATTGTACTCTATCGGTTGTCATATTCTATTAGCCAAGCGAAGAAAAAAAATTAAAACAAACTCAATTTTATGCCAGATTATATATGGATGTTTTTACAAAAGAATCTTTGATTTGAACAATAGTTTTATTGTAATGCTTTGCGAAGAGCACTAATGAGCTTTCTGACCAATTAGCTGTTCTCTTAATAACTTTCAGGTTAATACCTTTTTTCAGTGCTGTCGATGTTACCGTAGAATATCTTGTAGAATGAGCAGTAAATTTTTCGCTTATGTCACAGCGAAACATAGCGATCCTAACCTATCTATTTATTTATGTTACAGGAATTGCTGCTTTGAAAGACTTTTTGATAGTCAGGAAAAGATTATCAATCTTCCCTCTCTTCTTGGATGTCACTTTTATATATGTATCATGTTGTCACGATGACAGTTTTTGATTCTCTGGAAATTCTGATAACGCCAATAATGATTGATAAGCTCCTGATCGAGAAGTTTTTACACGTTCTAGTATCTCTATTTTGTATCCCTCCAAATTACGCTTAACGTTAGATAATTTAATCGCCGCTAACATTTACGTTTTGTGCGCAGTACCTAACGTCAACAGTAATACCAGACGCTCCGTCAAAGGCAATTCGTCTATCGGAAACCATTTTTCGATTTCGCGAAGCACTATATCGACGTTCCAGACTCTGTTGTACTTGAGTTTTATAGGTCTGAGCATGAAAACCTTTTTAAAAAACCTGGATATGTTCTTGTTTTTATCTAAATTATTCCCACTAATTAAAGAAATCACTGATCTAATTGAATTAAGTGACCCGTATGTCAGTCCTTCTTCAAATTTCTTTGTTCTTTTGTTAGAAATTTTATAACGTCAACTTCTTTGGGTTGATAAGAGTTTAGTCTCTGATCCTAGCAAAACGACCACCATTGTTTTAAAGGACTTGCATATTGTTTGTGAGTTGATTCCGTTAAAGAGGTTTCAAATATATTTAAAGAGTTGGGCAAACCTCTCTTTTTGAAAGATTCCCTGATAATTTTCCTACCATTAGGGATAATTTTTTTGCTAACGGATGCTGTATAGATCTGCAAGGAGATAGAACTAAGGTAAGAGAAGGTTTAAACAACAAAGGTTTCTGTATTAATAACTTTGAGAACAAAGGAAACCATGGCTGGCTAGTCCAATGAGGACTATCACGATACTCGTAGCTCGATCTGTCTTTTTTAAGACCTTTAAAATTATCTTTTTTAAGACCTTTAAAATAAGAGCAAAAGGAAAAAGTCTAGAATAAATTGAATGATTGCCAATTCATGATGAAAGCATCGACTGCGAACGTTTCTGAGTCCCTTTCCCAAGAAAGAACTTTCCGCATTTTGAGTTACATCTAATAGCGAAAAGACCATTTTCCGAATGTCCGAATATTTCCACGACTTTACGAAAAGCGTAATCGGCCAGCTCCCATTCTGTGTCAATATTTCTTATTCGAGATTCTACGGTCTGCCTCAACATCCTTCGATTTTATATGAGGCCGTCAATCAGATGTTCCTCACTTCACACCACTGTCAAATTTCTTTGTAATCTTATGCAAGTTTGGGTGCCGCACGCCTCCTATTCTATTTATGTATACTACCTATAGTGTTATCAATACGTACAAGAATCTCGCAATCTCTGAAATCTTTAGCAAAACTTTTTAATGCAAAGAGTTGCTTTTAGTTGCAAACGGTTAATATGCCATTTTTTTCCTCCAAAGTTCAAAAAGAGCACAAACGGTTAATACGCCAATATATCTTTTTTCTTCAGAAAACTCTCCGTGGTGAACACATCTGAGAAAATTTCACATTTTCATGTCTAATAGGATTCGAAGATGTAGGAATATTTAGTTTCCATTAATTCATGTCTGGTATGAGACTTTCTTGGAGACGAATTTTTGTATGAAAGTCGTTATTGTTTTCAACCCTAAATACCTGACACATTCAAATTCTTTAGTATATAAACGTCCTTATTTTAATGCTTGACAACAAGCGTTGATTGATCCAACTAGATCATTAAAGTAGATCATTAAACTTGTCTAAGAGAGTAAACTCTCTCCGGTTTACATTGTTCTAGAAGGTCATATCATTTTTTGCTTCTTATTCTTTGTTAATTTTAGCATCATTTTTTTGGAATCGTACATGATTCCTAAAAACTCGTTGAATAGACTTTAAGATATTCTTATTATAATTTATAATGAATCCTAAAGATTCTAGAAGATTAATAGAAACTTCTATGTTTTTTACACATGCCTGTCACGATGGTCCAATGATAAGTACATCATCCAGAAAAATTACAGAAGTGAAACTTTTATCATGCAAATAACTCATTACTGGTCTCATGTGATGGTCTCATGGAATGGTCTTTGTGAAGATATGAAGGGCTACATTTAGTCCAAAAAATAAACATTATTAAATTCGAAATACATTAGTAAATTCGAAATACTGACCTTGAAAAATAAATTTTAAGTATTTTGAAAAGATTTTGTCTATCGGTATAAGAAAATAGGCATTTTTTAAGTCTAACTTTGCCAAAAAGTCTCCTCCGAAGATTAACTTCGCCACAGTAGTGATAGTCTTGTAATTTAAAATGTTTTATTATAATAAACTTATATATATTTAACTTTTTTAAATTTAAAATAAATCTAAAAGTTTCATCAGATTTTGGGACTAGGAAATATGACGATATGAACTTTCTAAAGTACAAGGCCTAATCGCCCCTAACAATAAAAGATTATCAATCGCTTTTTTGACATCTTCCAGAGTCTGAGAACCTTGCAATAATGGTGTCTCTAGTACAGAGGTTTGATTGAGCTGCAATTCGAAACGAATTGAATAACCTTTAATACAATTTTGAACAAATTTGTCCTTAGTAATTAACCTCTATTTCTCTTGAAAAAAAATCTTAGTTATCCAGCTACGTTGCTCATCTGTAGTAGCTCAATTTCATTGATTTTTTGTTGTTCTAAGAGAAGTTCTTCTAGTGATCCTTGTTCTGAAGAGACTTTTGGGGCCTCCTTGATTTTTGAGCCTGCTGCGGATAGCCCCTGGATTTCCTTGGTAGGTTTTTTCCCTGATTTTGCATCTTTAACGGTTTTTTAGTTTGTTGATGTAGAGTAAGTTCTTCCACCACTTTACTCAGAGACTTTGTATGTTTCAGGCGTTTAAATAAGTCTGCCAAAAAGATCAGACGTTATGTCCGATTTTTTAAATAAATCTCTATTTCTTATCAATACCAGGAATAATAAAGGTTCTTCTCATTACTAAATTTTGATAATGTAATCCTGCCATTAACTTTCCAGCATTTCCAAAATTCTGTAATTTACTAGAAATTTCACCTTCTTCTAGTTCTAGGATTAGGAAAATGCTCTTGACCACCGTTACCATCGCTGAACCTAATGCATTTTGTGCTGCGACAAAATGTTTATCTTTGTTTTTTGCCATTCCCGACATATAAGCCAAAATTTCAAGATTAAGTTTTGGTGCCTCGACAAACAGGGTATCGATTATGTAAATTTTCACAAAACTTTCATTTTTTCATTTTTCATACGTATCAATTTCATGTGAAGTTTCACTTTCAAACGATATCAGACTTAGTGATTATGTAAGAAAATTACGAGAAAGTGAAATCAGATGTAAGGAAGTTACGAGAAAGCGAGATCGAATTTATATCGTTCCTTTTAAATTTACAAGAAAATTTAACAAATGTTCACGGGTGTACAAATATGTATGCACATACATATTTTGATAGGAAATCACATTGTGTTCATTATTTGTTGTTTCCTTATACATATAATCGAGAATAATAATGAATGTAACTTAAAAACACAATGCTGTTAAACATAATGTTAAAAAATTTGGATATTGTGCGGGGAAGAGTGTCGCGAAATTGAGAGCCATATGAATTGGTAAAAACATGTTACTCTTGTTCTTGATTGTATGTAATAAAAAAACAATATGTATTTAAAACTTGTAGAAAAATGTATGTATGGGAGAACATAATACAAACTCTAAATTGTTCTGGATTGGGGTTGGAGAAATCTTCATCTGAATGGAAAAAGATTTTTTTTAACCTGTTTCTTAAATCTTTATTTTTTATTATAATTCTCATTTTTTAATTTTCATGTTCATTTTTATGCACTTTATATTTTTATCTTTTACTCATATATTTAATTTAACATCACGCAAGCGTTTTCTTAATATGCAAAGTCAACTGCATGCTCTTCCTCTTCGTTCGCACCATTTATGACAAGAAACTACGCAATATCTATTTCAAATATATATTTCAAATAGATATTCAAATATATTTGTCGAAAGCGAGAGAGTTCTAGTGTAGTCTAATGCAGGAACAGAAAATAGACCAAAAAGTCGAAAAACAAACTAGTTTATATCAATTTATAAAAAAATAACTAGAACACACATTTCACATTTTAGGCATTTCGTTACTTGCCGAAAAATTTCCCGTGAACTATTTCACATTTTATAACAACCAAATTACTTAATCGCTTATTCATTACATTCACATGAATACACTTTTTGTGTATTCATTCCTAGGGGAAACTTTACATAATCGATACCCAGAGCTTCCTTCTTAAGGAATTTATTCATAATCACCTCGTACTGTTTATTTTCTTCTTCTTCCTGCTTCTTTTCATTCTCTTCTTCTACCTCATAGAGGCCCTTATGCATCGAGTTTGCCCATTCCTTGATTAATATTGGATGCAGGGCGACATCAGCCGAATCTTCCGACTCTGCTCTCAGACAGAGACTTTCTCGAGCCTCCTTGCTGAGATTCGACGCGCTCTTCGCGTCTTCATCTTTCTCGATTCCATAACCTCCTCTGCTTTCTCATTCCTTCTCACTTCCTTGTCAGTATTCGATATCGTCTGATGAAGAAATGTCTGATCTCTTCTTAGATTCGTCTTCCAATTCTCTCGCGGTCAGGTCATCCATATCTTCTCTGATCGCGGCATCTATAACGACGAATGAATATTTTGACTCATCGAGAGCAATTTTTTGCCTTCCCTCGAATGGAGATTCATAGCACGTCCTCCTTCTAATGAAGACTCATGCTGTGATATTTTTGTGCGATTTGTCCTTCCTCTAGTAAAGCCTCATCGCCATTTTGCTTGCGAATATCTATATCTTACACATCATTTTCTTTTTCCTCATTCTGTGTCTGAATTTCTATGACGGCAGAAAGCTTTACCGCTTCCTCGGCCGCTATTCTCTTTAATTTTCTCAGTTTTTTCCGCATTTTATCTGTTCGTTCAATGCCTTTAATTCCACGTCTTTCGCATTTTTTTTGACATTATAGCTGTGAAAAAAATATTTTTCTCTAACCATAGTTATCTCTGAATTGTGACTCCTTCGAGTACAGAAAACGTTATGAAACATGAAAACATGGGGCATGCTGGAGAAGGAAAAAAAAGAAAAATAATTATTCTGAAGCTTGTAGGGAGAGAAGATGGTATTACATAGTCAATCATCGAGAACGAGACTTGAAATATAATGTGCATTTGCGTTATTGCCAAAGGATTTCACTCAATAATAAAAAGGTATAAATACTCACCTTCCACTTGCTGACAATCCAATAGAATTGGAGAATTATTATGATTCCACGTATTGCGGAGCTTTTCGCAAGATAAGTTTTATACATGAGAAAAACGCATTACATACACACACATCTGATTCAAGTTCATACACCCGCAAATGTCAAGAGAATCGTTGCACGATGACTTAAACGGCCGTTTCGCGTTTACCAGTCAAATTGTTAATATATTAAAGATTTGAAACGATATTCAATTTTTTTTTCTTTTTACAATTAGAATAACTTTGGTATAGGATAACTCTGGACACACCTAATAAAAACTAAATTTATTAAATATTATTTACTATTTTTAAAATAAACAAACTATATTAGCAAAAATTTTGTAATATCTACTATTATGAAAAAAATATTAGAAATCCAAAATATTTATTTTCGTATTAAAAAAAAGAACTTTTTGAAATTCTTGCATTTTTGCCATATATCCTATAGGGATGGGATATATGGCTATTTATTTTAGGGAGAGAGGATGTTATGGCTCGTAAAACAAATAATGCTTATAAGATATAAAATGGCACAATAACGTATAAAATATGTTTACAAAGTTTTATCAAGGAATGATAAATATGTACACGCAGTGATAAGATGATAATTACAATCTTTCTACATATATTACAAGTATTATTGTATGAAGTACATATTTCATGATGTGTTTATTACATTTAGTGCACTGAATCCAATCTGAGCACTTTATATGCTTTGGACATAAATCCCGTTCGCTAAAAATGCATATATCCCAAACAGATGGGATATACAAGACAACAAACTAAACAAAGAATACAAGAGCAAAGCACTTGTATTTCGCTATACAACATGCTTTACTATTCCTCTACACTTAGAAATAATCACTAATGCTGAGTTATTCCACCTTTCGGTAAACTTTAGTTCATTGTCTTACTCTCTTACTCTCTTATGAATTACGTTCTTACTTTTTTATTCTTTTGTTTATCTAATAAGTAAATTACCGCATAGTTTATCTAAAGATGGAACAATCGACTCTAAATCTTTTACGTGTCCTATAGTAATCATTTTACGTAAATTATAATTTATGATGATTTATAATGATTATATTTATTACAGTGACAAATCGACTCACAATAATTTCATTAATATTGACAGTAAGAACTGAAATCATAATACAATACTAATATAATAAGACATGTAATATAAGAGAGAATAGTAGAGGGAAAAAATTATGCCCAGTTCTTCTATTTATTCTAACTTCTGCGGCGTAAATAATCCCAGCGCGGCGTATTTGTTGGAATTATCCTAAACAATTCATATTGTATGTCGTTTTAGGCGTAAAATTTCCTAACGTACTTATGTCAAAATGTATAATATTTGTATTTGCATTTATCAAACATTAATTGATCAATTCCTATAAATTATTATTTAATATAAATTAGATTAATGTTTGACGAGCATTAGAGCTCGTATATAGAAGATTAACTGAAAGTAATCCTACAAAGACAATTTGTCGTTACTGGCAAACAACAAGAATAGAATAAATCTATGTATAAAAACCACAACTGTCAAGCATACAAGATTTTCAGATTCAATATGAAGTCATCAGACAGTCAATATTCAATGAGATGCAGTGATAGTTTCTCGAAAAAATGATTTAAGACACGATAGGAAATTTATAAGAATTACTGTAAGAAATTTAGAGAAAATAGGCACAACTGAGAAGCTATCACTGACTTGGAGACTTGATGGAAGTCTAGTATTATGGAAGAAAGCCTCAGTTCGAATCCTGGAACACCCTGATATTTTTCTCATCGCTTATTTCTTACAATATTTGCACGAATCTAGATTTTCTGAAATAACATGATAACAGTCATTGGACAATCAATATTCAATCAAGATACAGTATTATATTGTTGAAAAAATGAGTTAAAACACTATAGGATATTTACAAAATGAATTAGGATTTCCTTATTCAACATGTAGTAGTCAAGATAGGAGTAGTCAGATAAAAGATTCTATATATCTGATTTGTACAATCACAGATATGAAAAATTTGAACCAAATCCCTTATTTATTATAATATGATAAATACTGATATAAATAAATAACTTTTTATTAATATAAATACATCTAGTTGGGAAGGAGTAAATAAATATTGTATTAAAACAGGCGGTTTTAAAACGAATCTCGTGCATTGGAATATATATTAATATTTAAACAATGTGATTCAACCTGATACGAAATGTATAACTAAAATTTAGGATCTATTTTCATTAACCATGAATACCTCTTTTATTACATACTGCGATGAAGTCATTACATTCTGTATCTGGATTTCACGATGAATACAAAAAATTGAAACCAATATTCAATTTGATAAAAAGTTTTCTTATCAGATTCTATTAATTTTCTTGAGCAGGGAGAGGTAAAGCAGCGCTAGATGGTATAGCTTATGATGAATGATCGCTTAGAAACATCATTTCCCCATTTCAGGAGGAAACGTTTTTCAATTTTAATTCTCTTGTAAATTCTGAATTATGGTGCTAATAAATAATAATACTTATTTTAGCAATAAAATAAGTATTATTACTATAGATTTATTAATTATATATATAAAGTACAGCATACGTTGTATAAATGTATTATACATAAAATATATATATTTTCTTATTATATATTACCATCTATAATATACATACACTCACATATACATACACGCACGCACACAATTAAAGAATAAAATTTTATAATTACATTATATAAATCAAACAATTACAATATGTTACGAATTAAGATAACAGGAATATAATGAAAATGTATAATAAGTAAGAAAATATATGTACTTTTATATTTACATACATTCATATACGAGTATATATACAATGCTACACAAGTGTAGCATATCCAAATGCAATTCAAATTTCGAGAAGAATAGATAAAAAAATGTTCAACATCCACCATTGCAATCAAGACCTAAATTTTCTTTTCAATTCCACTTACGTATATTACTCACATGTATAATATAGAAAAACCTAAAAGTAAAACAAGTTATTAAAAAATGTCATTTAAACTCATTTTTGAAGCCGTGGGGATTTTAAATCTATTTTTTTAACAAATATCAAATTTTCCGAGCGAATGGCACACATTTTAATTAGAAATAAAAGGAGAGTATAGAATACTATAACTAGCCGTTTTTTATAACTAGCTTTATTAGCTCTATTATAACTAGCTCGCTTTTTCAAAATGGACATTTAGATAACTAATTCCCTTGTAAATAAAAAAATTTTGTTTTACAATTTTCGCAATAGTTAATGAGATATTAATATCTAAAAGTCGGTAAATAACACTGGCTATCGCCAATACAAGCGCGACGTAGTACAGTAGAGTCTCTCTAAATTTGACTTCTGTAATTTTTGCATTCCTTATACATATTAATTTTACAAACACTAATGTCGTGCCTCTTTCATGTTATGATAGGCTGAATATGTGTTGCATGCTAATTATACTGGATTCTCACAGTATATTCCATAGGTTATGTATAACTATTTGTGTAAGGTATTCTTTTGTAATACATAATATGTGATACACATGACTTGTTTTGCTAAAGTTTTGTACTACACTATAGACACTTTACAGATAGTGTGCGCAACTGTGTTCGCGCAAGTAAGGGAAAGTGGAGGAATTGTGCGCACCTAAGGGAAATTTATTTCTTGGAATTCCAAGTTTAAAGCGATATAAGTATGGAAATAGAAACTATAAATATTCTTCTACCATTACATCCTTATATCGAACAGATTTTCATTCAATAAAATTGTATTTAAGTAAAAAGAAAAAATAAAGTTAAGTTAAGTAAAAATAAATTAAGTAAAAAGTAAAAAGGAAAAACGAAAAAATTTCTGTCGGGTAATTGTGCGCATGTGTTGAATAATTGTGCACAAAAGTTGTAAGAAATGAATGAATTGTGGAATGTTGATAAAAAAATCAGAAAATATATTCATTATATTGCAATATAAATATATATTAAATATATTTTAAATATATATTGTATATATTAAGAAAAAATACAAAACTAATATAATAATAATGCACATAGACCTTGACAAAATGAAATGGTAAAATAAAATAATAATGCCAAGAAGAAACAAAAAAAATTAGTGCTAATCATACAGGATATGGAAGATGAGTAATTGTGCGCATTTCGAAATACTTGCGCATAGTTGTCCGCCGCGACCTAACTTGGTATAAAATACGATTACTTCAACATTCCTATAACTAAGCTTAATAAAAAAACAGTTCAAAAGCACATAATAACGTATTTTAATAATGTATGCAACTTTAAACAAACAAATTAAAAATAAACTGAATATGGATTTACCATCTTATTTTCTGAAAGCTAAAATAATAAGAAAAGATTTCACTTTTTTGTATTTCTATGGCTAGCAATGTATTTACGTCGTATCTTTTGTAGTTATATTTTAAGAGGATGACTTTCTGCGTAAAAATTTCACGGATATCTTCACCTATTGGAAAAGTATCAAACTAGGATGCGCACAATTCCTCCACTTTTCTCTGTGGTTGGTAGACTCATGCTGTAGAGAAGGTACTCTATAATTTTGGCATTTCGCTCTTATCGCCCCAGGGGGCCAAATTTAAAAATTCTACTAGGACGGCTCACCATAAGTTACTAGGCATGTGAGAAATTGTTTACTAAAAGCGGCCTTGGCAACGCACAAACAGCGAAAGAAAACATCTCCCCGCGCTAGGCAGTTGTATGTATCATGTTGCGCGCTTGCATTAAGTGAATACGTATTTTTTTACGATTTTTAGAAATTAATATTTCGTTAGCTATTATGAAAATTGTAAAAATGACAATTTTTTACTCAGTCTAGTCCACTCTATTTCTTCACGAGAGATGATCCAGCAGGTATAAAACGTCCTGTATATGACAAAATTTTTTATCGGAATCATATCTGGCCAGATCTGTTGAACCTAGATATAATTATATCTCGGCAGATCTAATGTTTTTTCCTCAGAAGTAGTACGTATTCAGTAACTCTCCTCTATATGGAAGCTCCTTGCATTGTGCTAGGTCATACATCGAAAACAAAGATGTTATCCAATTTTTTAATAGAGTGAGATGCACTTTCTTCACATTTCCTTTTCTTTTTGTGAATGATCGATTACTGAAGGTGCAGCTATAAGAAATTTGAAAAAAGAGAAGCTCTGCGCAATTCTACTCGTCAAAATGGATAGTATTTTTATTCAACACTGTACAAACATATTAAGCGATTTATTTCATTAAAATAATGTAAAAGATTGAAACATATCTAAAGAGCTGCAAGGTAAAGACACAATAGGAAGAGAGAAAACTCTAACCTTTTAACAAAATTTTAAGATTCTAGATATTAAAACCGAGACGGAGTAAGAAAAGTTCAAGGTTTTCTTTCGGGGCTAGAGATACGTCTAGCTAATTGTTGATGGATGGCAGCAACATTTTGATCCTTTGATGATGGTACGATACATTCCTTTTCCGCGATAGTTGTAGTCGCAATTACACATGATTTATTATTTTCATGGCTTGGCGAAACGTCTCTTACTAATCCACGAAGAAACATCGCGACACATGGCCATGGAAATATCCTGTGTTTCAATGATTATGCAATTTTTTTCATGAATGATAAAATAACGAAATAACAAATTTACTTACCACTTTAAAGTAAGCAAAATTTGTAAGTAACCTGGAATGATGGTATACTTTTCGTTACACCTCATCGCCATTATTATTCTATCGGCTACAGCATTTGGACTTAGAGTCGGGATGTATCTAAAGTTTGAATATTGTATATACTTTCATACATGTAATAAGCTAATTTATTTACATTTATATTATTAGAAAAAATATAAATAATAATTTATTTCTAATTTATTTCTAAAAATAATAGCTTCTAAAAAATTTTCGAGGATTTCTAAAACATTGAGTAATTTCGTATATTCATTGTATTATCATAAATATCAAAATCTTATCTACCTTGATTGAACATCATCGAACATGCCAGTACTACGGATAAAATAAGGACATACAACTGTTGTGTTGATATTGTATCCTTCATACTAGAACAGAATAGAATAAGAATGAGTTGATCGATTAGTCATATAATGATTATATAATAGTACCTACAATAGAAAAATATGAGTAGCTAATTCAGATAGCAGAACGTCAACAGATTGGTAGCAAATTTTATTAGACGTTAGTAGATTAACGTCAACTGTCGCATTTTGCTCCTATTCTATCGTCAATATCTGTTGAACATTTTATATCAACAGATTGCAGAAATTAAATAGGATATCGATCATGTAACTTTTTCTCTTGAATGGAAATGTGAAAAGTAAAAATTTGTATGTATATATTAGGTGTAGGAAAAAGTTCGTGGCATTTTTTTAATGCCATCTAACGAAAAAAACGCCACAAACTTTTTCCTACACCTAATATATATATATATATATATATATATATATATATATATATATATGTATATGTATATATATATATAATATATAAAATAATA
>Ga0157364_1001605_pt1 | contig 19566 bp, 12 predicted proteins | sample AttsexASBM2_FD_111476 | JGI IMG/M metagenome (GOLD analysis project Ga0157364, IMG submission 111476) | Fungus gardens microbial communities from leaf cutter ant in Ribeirão Preto, State of São Paulo, Brazil - Atta sexdens ASBM2 | ecosystem: Host-associated > Fungi > Mycelium > Unclassified ...
TATTTATATTATATATATATATATATATATATATATATATATATATATACTCTGTTCAATGAGAGAATGACCTCGGTTTGCATAATAAGCAATGTAACGCTATACAACGCTATAAAAACCTGTACAAAACGAACGAAGTTCTCGTCCGAGATCATTCTCTCATTGAACTTAATATAAGCTTAATATAAGTTTTTAGCACTGATAGTGAATTTTCGAATATAGCCATATTCGGGTTATTGAAGAGAGAAAAAGATAAAGAGCTAAGGTAGCTACGAAATGCTTGGTATTTATTAGGAAGCACTTGAAGTCATCTCAACTTGAATCATTTAAAAAAAAAAAATCGATGATAAGTAATCAAATCATGTTAATAACTAGCTTTTTTTATAAAGTCAAATCTATGATTTAAAGAAAATAGAAAATAGTAAATCAACAACGTAAGACTCATAAAGTAAAGAACTGTGTGCGTGCGTGAGAGATTTAATTTAGAAAAGTTAACTCATTTTAATGGAAAAATTCATAATGGTTTCTAAAATTTATTTTTTTGAGACAATATTTGATCTCAATATTCTTGAAATATAGTGCAATAAGAATTCAAGTGAACTTTTATTTTCTTTTATTACTTTCTTTTTGTTTTTTTAAATGCGTTTGAAAAACATAGTCATATTGTAGAAAAACATAATTTTTGTGTTTTGTATTTTAATATGTATTATACTTAAAACTTAATTTCAAATAAATTTATTCAAATAAATTTATTAAATTTAAAACTTATTTATAATAAATAAGTTTTAAAATAAATTTTTTAGGTTCTATATGTATCTTTTTTTTATCGCGAAATACAAATTTTGCTCTTTATTGGATTTCTCTCTCTCTCTCTCTCTCTCTCTCTCTCTCTCTCAAATTAGTGTTTTTAATTTTATAAGAGATATAAGATAGTAAGATGTAATTTAAATATAAATAGCATGTCTTAGGTAATTCTTAACATTCTCAAGAAAACTTATTTTTTACTCTCAGGAAGATTCGCTTTTTTCAAACTGACTTATTGTTTTCTTATTTTTTTGAATTAAAAAATTAAATAAATTTGTATATGTGTGACATATTTTTTCCATTTGCTTCCATAAATTTCTAGAGGAAATTTATTTTAGTCTCAGGATACTGCAACTAATAAAAAATTCTATCACTTTGCACTGATGCGCATTAGATACTACTATACATGAAGTTACAATATAAAAACGTAACATTAGTTAAGTAGTCTTAATTAGTAAAATATTTGTTAAGAAATATCATATTTTTGATGATATATATAGGATATTTTATTGATCAAAATACTAAAATTATACTGTATAATAGCCTTTAGAATGCATCAATGTAAAGTAGTGCGAAATTTGGTATAAGTAAAAACATCACTGTTTTATATTGCAGATACATTCGCATGTGTCACAGCTAGATTAAAACTAGGTCCCAGAGGGCCTAGCATGGGCCACTATGAATCCGCCCGCTGCCAGCAAATCGAGCACTCGTGGCTCTGGATACCACCAAAAGGCTTTAGCTGAGATTCGCAACTCATTATTACCATTTGCGAATATTGGCGGGGCTGGTGAGGTGGGTTCCAGTGCCGCTAGCACTATCTCTACCGTATCCACGACCAGTGGCATTAGCTCTGCCTCAGGTCTCAGCGGGCTTTCTGGCGCCTCTGGTTCTACCGCTGATAAAGCGGATCAACGACAAGCGTTAGGACAATTACTAGCTATGGGATATTCAGAGGTAAAACGAATAACAGCTTTGTTTTTATAGAGATCAATCGATTATCGGATATCTTCTATTTTACTCGCGTTTAGTGCATTCAGAGTTTTTGCTCTTTCTTTAACTCGAGATGAAATAACATTCATCCCGTTTCAGAAAAATGTTGAATTGTTATGAATTGCAAATAAAACAAATGAATATGTTAACAACAAAAAGATAAAAACTTACATATCAATGATTTATCATCGCAATTGCTCTTGTAGGAAATAGGATTGCGTGCCTTGAAATTTGCGGGATGGCGATTGGATGCGGCAATAGAATATTTGAAGCAGGCTCAAGGAGAATCTCTAAATGGGCTCGGCAAACTCAATACCAAACTTATCAGGAAGCCGAGTCTTGAGAGGGAATTGAATCTGCAACGTGGCAGTCCTGCATTGGACAGTGGAGCAGGTAGCTCGCGATCCGATAGTCCACGTCTCACGGAACTCAGCACGCATCCACAGTTGAGTCGCCAGTACTCGCCCAGTAATTTCGTGGATCGTGAACCGCCGCCGCCACCGCCACCTCGATGTAGTTCCACGCCACCACCACCACCGCCACCTCACGCACCATACAGTCAGTCCAATGTGCCTTCCAATATGCAGCAGATGCTCAAGCGAATGTCACCTGCGCCGGTCGTGCCGACGAGATCGACAACAACGGCATCCGGCACGGCCGGCGCCACATCAACGTCAGTAAATCCACCGCAACGCGGCACTAGTCCGGTGGCGAATGCCAACAATTCGAGCAGCCGTCAGCCGATGATTGTACAAAATGGTCCGCAGGTGCAGCAGCAACTGACACAGCAAATGCAAGCTCTCAGTATTTATCAGACGAGCAATAATAATGCAAATACCCAAGTCGAACCTCCGCCACCGTATCCTATAGTTCCGTCCTCATCGTCCGGTCAGTCTGTACAGCCGCCTTCTTACAGCGTTTCTATGCAAAATCGGCAAAGCCCTACGCAGTCACAACAGGATTATCGTAAAAGTCCATCATCCGGTATCTATTCAGGTCCGACATCTACTGGTACACCCAGTCCCATCACCGTATCTACGATATCACCTAGTACTACGCAGACGTCGATGGCACGGCCGACACCGTTACAAGCATGGGGTGCGCGACAGGCGAAGACGCAGCCACCAATTATCATGCAATCGGTGAAAAGTACACAAGTGCAAAAACCAGTGCTGCAGACTGCTATTGCTCCCACGGCACCTCAGTCAATTTCCACTACTAGTAACACGCCGCCTCCGCCTCCTTCTTATGCATCATCCATTCAGCAGAAGCAACAACCACCGCCTGCTTATCCGCCTGTGAATAACTCGTCACCGGTCGGTATACCGACGACAGAACCACCGAGTTACGCCACGACGATGCAAGCATTAGCGGCGCAGCGCGGTATGCATCATCCGTTGCCGCCACCACCTTACAGCACCCCTACTGAAGACACTACAATTATTTCCTCCGCGATAGAGAGTGGCAGCGCATCGCGAACGTCTCCCGTTGCCCATCATCCGCCACTTCAGAGAAAATATTCGCCGGCTGATAACTGTCAACACACGATGGATGCGCCACCATTGCCACCAGTTGCTTCGACTTCCGTGTCCACAAGGAACAACAATAACAATCATTCATCCTTGCTCGAGGGCACTGTTGTTAGTACCAAGAGTGGTAATGGCACCAAAGGTGACGGCAGTAGTGGTACACCCTCGTCCTATAAAATTAAGCATCAATCTCCTATACCCGAGCGCAAGACCATGAGTATAGAGAAGGAAGAGGAGCGCAGGGATTGTAAGGTGAGAAATTACTCTCCCCAGGCTTTTAAATTCTTCATGGAGCAGCACGTGGAGAACATACTCAAGTCACACAAGCAGCGACTGTATCGGCGTATGCAATTGGAGACAGAGATGGCGAAGATCGGTCTGAGTGCAGAAGCGCAATGCATGATGAGGAAGATGTTGTCACAAAAAGAATCCAACTACATTAGATTAAAACGGGCAAAAATGGATAAATCAATGTTCACGAAGATCAAACCGATCGGCGTTGGTGCATTCGGCGAAGTCACACTCGTGAGAAAGCTCGATACTAACCAATTTTACGCGATGAAGACTTTAAGGAAAGCCGACGTACTAAATCGCAATCAAGTTGCTCATGTGAAGGCCGAGCGTGATATATTGGCGGAAGCTGATAATGAATGGGTCGTCAAGCTCTATTACTCATTTCAGGATAAGGATAATCTATATTTTGTAATGGATTATATACCTGGCGGGGACTTAATGTCACTACTTATTAAACTCGGCATCTTCAAGGAATCGTTGGCGAGATTCTATATCGCCGAGCTCACATGCGCAGTTGAAAGTGTTCACAAGATGGGATTCATTCATAGGGACATTAAACCGGATAATATTTTAATCGATCGCGATGGACATATCAAATTGACTGACTTTGGCCTCTGCACAGGATTTCGTTGGACTCACAATTCTAAATATTACCAACAAAACGGTAAGAAATTTTCAATCATTTCTATATTCGAATTTAGGTGTTACATTTAAAATAGACTCAAAACTAGGGGATATTTATTACTTGGCAAAATTTGTAATTTTCAGAAGATTTCTTTTTTTTATCCTTAAAAATTTAATTTTTATGTAATTTTATTAGTAATATTTATATATACTCAAACAAGTAACGTTTCTCATTGGATTGTCTTCGATATGTAATGTTATATTAAAACATTACATATCGAAGACAATCCAATTCTATACTTGCAATATAGAATCACATAAAAAAGGAATTTTGTGCTGAATGAATTTCAAGTTATGATGAATCGTTTTTTTTTTTTTCAGTGAAAGTTGAAAAATCTGTAAATCCTTATATAAGAATAAATCGAATGAAGAGTAATATCATCAATTTTGATCTTTTTTTGATTTTTTTATCATGATTTTAGAGAAAAATTTCATTTTTTGTTGAATATGAAGTCTTCCATAATATATTCCAAATAATGGATAAATAAAATTTTATTTTATTTAAATTTCCTTTCAAATTTAATTTCAAATTTTTTGTTTTTCATAAATGCATTTCGAGGGAATATGAGAAAAATAATATTTGAAGAGAGTGTCCAGCTCTTGCTAGAGCTATGAAAAAAAGAATGTTATTAGAATTTTTTTTAATTTTTACGATCCAATGGCCTTGTTATTTTTTTTTGAAGGGGAAATGATTTTTATTGTGAATAATATATTCATGTGAATAATACATTCTGTGAATAATATATTCAGATTGAATGATCAAAAAATTGATTATTATGTAAGATTTTTTTACTTAAAAAAACTATATTAAATTATCAATAGACAAATACTTACATAATTGATTTACAGATTTTCCGATTTTCACTGAACAAAAAATAACAAAAAACGATACATCATAATTTGAAATTCATTTCGCAAATTCCTTTTGATATAATTCTATATTGCAAATATTATACTAAATAAAAAAACACTACATGAACCAAATTAGAAATAACCCAATGAAAAACGTTACTTGTCAGAGAGTTTTTGAAATTTTATTTTTAAATGTGCCTTTAAATTTAAATTTTGTTTCTTTCTTAGTTAGAAAATATTAGGTTGCTATCTATTTAGATTGTTGTCTATTCATGTTACTTAAAATTATAAAAAAATTTTGCATTTAAAACGAGATAAATTAAAACGAGGTATATTCGGATATTGAAGAAAGATATTGAAAGATGTTGAAGAAATTCGTGAAGAATTTTCGCTTTATCTCTCTTCAATATCCAAATATATATTTATCTCGTTTTAATTGTGAATAATATATTGATTGAATAGTCAAAAAATTGATTATTGTATAAGATTCTTCACGAATTTCTTTTTGAACTTTAGTATGATGAATCTTCATCGAAAATAAATTTTGTCGTATTTGAGCGTTTTGTTAAATGAGCTCTTAATAGTACTTTTTAATATTTTTTTTATATACTGTATTTTTAATATTAAAAGGAACTTGTATTATCATACAAGAAAATTGGAATCCGATGATATGAATAATATATAATCTATAAAAATTTATAGGTGTATAATACTATAATTAATAAATAATACTGTAATAAATAATAATTAATAATACTATAATTAATAAAATAATTAATAATAGATAGTTTTTAAGCTATGATATCAAAAGTGTTTTATGCATGAGTACAAGTTTTATGCCTTTGATACACCGTAGCTTAAAAACTATTCATTATTGAACCTCGTATTTATATCTTTTATTCGTCACATTATAAGCCACATTATATATAAAAATTCTTTTCGAGATCCAATTTTCTATATATAATTAGTGTGGAGGCTTTTCACATATTAAAAATATTATTACAAGGCAAATATTATAACAAAATGTTCGGGCATGACAGAATTTATTTTCGATGTAGGATACTGAAGGAGATCAAAATCCATAAGAAGAATGTACTTTATTCCCTCTTTGTCTCCCTCTTTTAACTTAACGCTCATAATACTCGTAGAACCATTTCATCCGTCGTTCAAATATTAAAAAGGACAAATAATATTCATGAGTGTTGTGAGCGTTAAATGAAACGCAACTTTTATAAATGCAAAAAGTGCAAGCAATGCGAATAAATCTATTGTTTCTTTTGATTTCTATTGATTTCTTTTTTTAAATAAAATAATGCAAAATGCTGACAATCGATTAATGATAAATATGACATTATTTTATTATATTCTTGTGTTTCATGAATTTTTAAAAAATTTAGATGACACTTGAAAGACAATATATAACAAAAAAGGATAATTTACTGATATTATATATTATATTATATATTATATTTGTAGTAATTCTTTCCTTTATTATCCTATAGATAGATTTCGCGGCTCTCAATTGAAAATAAAAATAGATATCATGAGATAAATCATGGAATTCCTATTTTTTATTAATTTTCAGTGTATAGTTTATTTACGTTACTTGTATTCCAATTTATTTCACAAAGTTGCATTAAAAAAATTCTTATCTGGAATTTTAAACAAAAATATCTGAAAAATTTGAGAATGTCGGAAGAATCCCTGAACTCTCAGGGAATGTTGTGATAAGATTTTCGTTTTAACGCTTTAAAAATGTATTGTACTTTAAGATGTATAAAATAAATTAATGTTTTTTTGCTTCAAGGCCATGGTAAACAAGACTCAATGGATCCAGCTGATGATTGGAACAACGAATGTCAATGCATACAGTTAAAGCCATTAGAACGTAGAAGACACAGGGAACATCAGAGATGCTTAGCACATTCTCTAGTTGGAACACCGAATTATATCGCGCCGGAAGTCCTACAACGTACAGGATATACACAGTTATGTGATTGGTGGAGTGTAGGAGTAATCTTGTATGAAATGTTAGTTGGTTCTCCACCATTTCTTGCCAATACTCCTGCTGAAACTCAATATAAGGTACGTATAATTCTTTATTATAATATTTATACTAATAATAATAAAGTATCAGAAGATTATTCATTTTATCATCTTTTAAAAAATTTAATATTTAAATTATGAAATATTTAAAACATATTAAGGAATTCTTTTTATCTTTGGAATCTAATAAAAATTTTTAGGAATGAAATTAAGAAATAATAGAATTTCTAGGAATCTCTCTCTCTCTCTCTCTCTCTCTCTCTCTTTTGAAAAGTTTATGTAGTGTTCTTCATAGACTTTTTTAGATTTATTATATAACATATATATTAAATTATCTTCAGTAAAGCTTGGTTTATGTACATTCATTTTGTAGTTATTAACTTCAAATGAGACACCATAAAATCATGATGTGCATGAAACTTCAGTTCTGAATAATCTGAAACAAAGCACTTCGTACAAGTCTTATGGGTTTCGGTAAAATTTTTTCAAAGGACTCCATACAAACCTTATAGAAATTGGATTTCGATGAAATTGGCTAAAAATTTGATTTGTTGTAGATCTTGGCCTGATAAAAATCTTCACAGGCACGATCTCCTATAATGAACTATTTGATCTCTACGAAGCACTACTTTTCGAAACTGGTTAATAACGCAATATCTCATTTTCAATAAATACGGTGCGTTCCTATGTTATTGTTTGCATTTTATATGAGTATTTTTACATAAAAAAAAAACTGTAAAGATATTGATTTGAGATCGATAATCTGATTTTTGATATTAACCCAGTAAACGAAAATGGATTAAAATGGATTAAAATTTTTTTAATGCGTATTTTAAATCCATGAAAATGGGTTAAATGGATTGGATCTGAGCTGCCGCTAGTTTAATACAATATTCGAAAAAAAAAAACATCATATTTAAGGGTTACAAATTTTATTCCTAATACAATACATTTATAATAATTAAACCTGAAATTAATTACTTCAAATTGGTATTAAAAAACGCACATTAATTTTAAAGATTCGAACCTGTGATCTCTGGATTAAATCTTATGAATCTTTTACATTACCCGCTACACTTCTTAAATGTGTTATTCATTCTCTACTTCAATTATTACCAGCTAAATCAGCGCACGAAATTATATAGATATCATAAAAATATCATTAAACAGATACAATAAAATATGAACAATTTACATTACTAAGAAACAAATTGGATAAATGTTGGATAATCTAATCTCGCTTGGCCGATGTCGCGCGCCGTGTTCAGCCTAATATTCGGACTGTGTTCGACTGGGTTTGCGAATATTCACATCGATCATTCATTTTACTTCTAATCAGAGGAATATAGCAATTATTTTTACAACCTTTTTGAACTTAATTGGATTAAAACGAAAAATTGTTTACTTATAATTTTGAATAATTTAAGTAAAAGTTATGGTCCATTTTTAAATGAAAATTTTTTTTATTTAATTAGATTGAAAAACTGCATTTCATATTCAGAATATTGAATTTAGCAATATTCACGTTGCACAGAAATGACTGATATTATTTTTAAATTTAACTGAATTAAAACAACTGTACTTCTTATTTACAATTCTGAATTGAGTAGTATTCACGATGCACAGAAAATGCTAATATTATTTTAAGAAAGACATAGAGATATGCTCTATGCAATTCCTATAAATGAATAAAAATGCATTTAGGATTGAAAAGAATTCATTTTAATATTCATGAATTCGTATTTCTGAAAATCTGAATCTATTTTAATTCATTTCAATTCATTCTCATTTGCTGAGAAGTCAATGCAACTATGTATGTTGCTTCATGTCTATGATGTGGAAATTTGGACACAATAACGTGTTATGCATGAAGAAAGCACTATGCATGTGCCAATCGAAATGTTGCTATCTCATTTCAGCGAGCACTTGACTTATACGCAGCGAGTCTTTGCGAGCGTCCCAGGATCGTGCCCGAACTTCTGTGACCTATTCATGCCAATTAAATTAGGATTGACAACTGAGATTTTCATTCAATTAATCCATATTTTGTTTTTCAGAACTGTTTTTGTTTTTGAGAACAAGAGGCATGTTTTTAATTATACTATACTTTTAAGCGTACCAGAATATTTTTATTTCATTAAAAACTTTTTGATCATGTGATTATTTATATACGTTATTTATATACGTTTTAAACTGATTTGATGTTAAGTTAAATTTTTTTATTATTAAATAAATACTCTCAGTTGCTACTTTCTAGGCGAGGGGACTCACAATAATTAAGCATTACGATTTGTGAGAGACAATCAAGTCAATGTTACCCTTATAGCTCTTTATTTAAAAATATACATCGAAAATGCAAATAATGTAAAAATACACTATACTTGTTGAAAATGAGATATTAAATTATGATATTAGCCAGTTTCGAAAAGTAACATCTTATAGAGGTCAAACAGTTCATTATTAAGGGATCGTGCTTGTGAAGATTTTTCATTAGGACAACAAAATCTACAACATATCAAATTTTCAGCTAATTCCACCGAAATCCAATTTCCAAGATTTGTGCGGAATCGTTTTAATACTTTGTAACTTATGTCAAGCTGATTAAAAGTCTTCATGATCACAAATCTCCAAATGCCTTTTGCTCCAGGATCTTCGGAAGATCATAACACATCTTATTCGAAAAAAATAATCTAAATAAATTTTTGTTATCAACATTAGTTATAAATATTATTATGAATATATATCATGAATATTATCATGAATATATATTGTATATTTTTTTAGTATTTTGAAAAATATTAGGCATAAACATCCTAAAAAAAAAAACTTTACTTTATTTTCTAATTTTCAAGAAGCATATTAGAATTTCCAAAAAAGGCAAGGAGACTCATGGAAATCAAGCAATGTTTATGAGAAGCAAAGAGTCTTGTGTAAATCAAGTATCTCATAGGAATGAGACGCCTATCACATCGTCCACGTTCCGAATAATTCTGAAACTGACACAAAACGGGGACTAAAATCAAATTAAATAAAATTAATTTAATAATTTAATAATTTGATGCTCAATCTGACATTCTATTAGAAAGATGTTAATGTACTGAAAAACTAAATAAATTTATTACGAAAAATATTATTTCGGCCGGGAGTCGAACTCGGATCTCTTGTGTTCCGTATGAGTGTTCTCTACTATAAGTAGTTTATAAGTGTTTAAACTATCTTAGTAATATTTTTTACAATAATCGCTATATATAAGGAACCAACGTTTTCAGGCGACGTAATATAAACAATCTTATTTTAGACCGTACATGTAAGAACACAATCGATAAATTAGAATTCTAAAGAACCAGTCGAAACTGGATCTTTAATGCTTCTTAAATCATTTCTATGTGAATTTATATATTAAATATAGGCTTCTAGTTTATCGATTGTGTTCTCACATATACGATCTAAAATAAGATTCTTATTATTTAAAATCATTAACATATCGAACATGTACAAGTGTAATAGAAAAAGATTTATTTTGATTTTTTGTACTTTTTCATATAAAATATAAAGACTTTTTGAAGGACTTAGAGCAAAAATTAAGAGATTGGAAAGACATTTGGAGATTTGTGTCCGTAATGAATTTTAATCAACTTGACATAAGTTACAAAATATTAAAATTTAAAGCAATTTGACCAATTTTCTATAAAATTTGTGCGGGATTCTTTAAAAAAAAATTTATTTATGGAAAGAGATATAGAAATATAGATATAATAATATTATAGAAATTCGATTTCTTTGAAATTTCAAATATTAAAATTTTTTAATCTGTTAAAAATTAATTTTTATCTGAAAAATCGATTTTTTAATTTTAAACTGATGTCATTTTGTTATTTTTTACTTTTTCTTCTTTTCTGAGGCTTTTCTGCTTATACTATGTTTTATATGTTAGTCGAATAAAATGAGCAGAATCAAATCTAATTAATATTTTTATTTATTTATTTGTTGCTAAAAGTCAAGTCATCAAGTTATCAAAGAAAAAAAAATTATTGTATCTGTAAGTTTTCTTAAAAAATAATGTTCCACTAAGGGAAAATAAAATTAGCAGAATGCTATACAGAGTTCCATAAAGATCATAACAACGCTTTAGATTCCTGACATAATTTTGAGAGGAAAATCCTAATGTATCAAAATATTAAGGCTATAATAATTTTTTAATATAATGAATATTAATAATTAATGAGAAATGTCAATTTTATCTTCGCATGCATAATTTTTATCAATATTAATAAGAGATAACAATTAGTTTTCTCTTAATATTTATTACATTTGAATGCGCAATTTTAGGGGATTCGCTGATTTTAAATACTTTTAATTCTATTATAGCATTGATATTTTGATATTAGAATTTCCTAAAATAATCTCAGGAGGTATCCTTTAAGCATGTTACGATCTTTACTGGACATTCTGTATATATAACTTCTTGTTCTTTTTTTGTTTGATTATATCGATATCATTTACAGACTGAACTTGTCTGATCGCATGTGAAATCTGATTCAGTACATTTAAAACTCATATCTTCAATTCGCATTTGGTGCCAAATTCGATCATTTGTCACCATTGTTTCAGGTTTTCAGATGGTTGAATATCCATCAGCGTTTTATTCTGGATCTGTGTTATCTAGTTTAACGTTTTACGCTATGACACTCCATCTTCGTAATTGTTATATTTAAATCAAGAATTTCGAAACGGCAACCACACATTTTTATTCTTCATTATCACATATTCATTATATTTTTAAATATCGAAGTAGTTTTTTTATACAAGAGCAAAATATGCATAAAATTTTGATCTTCTACTTCTAACGATATTCATTTCTCTTTTATTTTTTTTTTTTAGAATAGCTTTTTTAGAATTTTAGAAGAAGCCTTTCTCTATATTGCTTCACATTTTTAGCTTAATGCTTTTATTGAATAATAAATACATTATTATCGTATTGAGTAATAAGTATACTATTATATTTAATAATAAATACAGTAAATTTATTTATAATTGAAGTATAGTTTTGATCGAAACGTCTATGATTAATTTTTTTTATATATGAATATTTTAAATATAGGTAATAACGAAAAAGATTCTGCATGTGACTTGAATATTTCTTTTCTTTTTCGGTTTTATTTATTATTTAATTTTCTTAATAAATTCAGGTTTTATCTTTTTATATATTTATATTATATTTATTTTATATTTTATATTTGTAAAAAGACTTTTCCCAATCTAATATTGTATGCTGTATCGAACAATATCGTTAATGCTATACTTTTTAAGATTTTATCACTACGAATCTTACTGTATCGTATATTTGAAAACTCAACAATAAAAGGTAAATAATGATCAAAGCTAGATCTTCAATGCTTAAATAATTCAATTTTGATCATTTGAATTATTATATACTACTCTATACTACTATACACTACTATATGTGTAAATGCATATACAGGATAAACGTTTGTCCTTAAATGTCGTATTCCTGGCTTAATTTTAGGGCGATTTTTTCTTTGTCAAAATTTTGTCCGAAGTTTAGTTTTAAAATTATAATAAGAAATAGTTAGCGAATGACGGGCTTAGAGAAGATAGCCAGGGGCGGCGAAATTCATTGTCCGACGCAGACGGTACGGGGGCCTCTCGCTGCGATCAGACGATCATAGCTACGCGTGAGCATGCATATGCGATCGCATTTCTCTTTCTCTCATTCACATACGCACACCTATGCACACAAAATTAAACCATTAAAACAAAATTAAAAATGTAAATATTCGATGACTTCATTTGCAGTTTGAGAAAAAAGAAAAACTTCCATTTCGATGGATTACGTATAGTTTCAAATAAATATTTATTAAACTTTCATTTTTCTTAGAAATTTAATTTAGATATCAAATATTTTCTCTACTGACACAGAATGCACACAGATCGATTTGTTTCTTATAAAACGCTCGATTAATGTATCTCCTTAAGAGTTCGTTTTACTATATACATATATATATGCATGTACAATGAGGAATAAAAATGAGCTTGTACCTCGGTGTAATACATACAATACATATGTTGTTATAAGCGCGCCAACATATGTATGTATTACACCGAAGTACAAACTCATTTTTGCTCCTCATTGTACATTGTTTATAAGCAGCAATTGCCATCGCTAGACATTACGTGCCTAGCAACAGCGAATGCGCGCCTCACCGTGCTGGGCAGTCCTTATCTTGTATCTCGCACGCTTGCATTTGGCGGTGGGCTGGGCGAATTTGGCTATTTTCATAAGTTATATATAATAACTCGTTAACCATTGCGAAAATTACCATAAAATGGTAGAGGACTTTTCTTCTCAGTTTAGTCCATTCTGCTCTTATGCGAAAGATTTATCATTACTTTCTAAACACCCTGTATAGTATACGGTAATTCGGATTGAATTATTTAAGCATTAAAAATCTAGCTTTGACTGTTATGGCCATTATTTCTATTTCTTATTGGCTGCGATTCACTTAGAACTTTAAACGCTACAGAGTATTTGTAACACTAACATGATTGGTCCATTTGACGTTTCAAAATATTTCTCTGCTTAGTACCTCTAATTATCATCAATATGTCACATCGTTTTGCTCCCAACTACCTCACCTGGGCTGGAGTGTTCACGTAGCAGTTGTAACAATTTTCGCAACAGTTAACAAGATATTAATTACAAAAAATCACCGAATATTGATTTTCAGTAATTTTTTATTCGAGTACTATCAACTTTACAGAAAAACCAAGTGACAAAAATTGTTAATTTTCTTCTCAAAGAGTTCTGGGAATTTTTTCAGAATTTTTTAGTACCGCATTTCTCATGTCAGTAAAAGTGATTGTCAATAAAAAAATGCAGTACAAAGAAGTTGTAAAAATTCTGAAAAAATTCTTAGAGCTCTATGAGAAGAAATTAAACAATTTTTATCTTTTACTGTTTTTCTGTAAAGTTGATAATACTTGAGTAAAAAATTGTTGAGAACTAATATTCGGTAATTTTTAATAATTGATTGTTAATTATTGTGAAAATTGTAAAAGGACTTTTCGATTTTTTTTTGGAAAGCGGAGGAAATACCATACCCTTGGTCTGCGAGAATGGAACCGAGTGTTATGTGAGACTCGCATCCATTAAAACTCTTACTGATGTCCTTTATTGCCTGTTTTGGGGACCCTGGGCGCGTGCAACATTCTTCGCCTCCAAGCCTATCGACCGCGATTGATCCTGTCCCCGGCGATCCTCAACGAACAAAAAGTCGCTCTGACGGGCTAAGTTTCCTAACAGGCGAGGAGGAGACATTCCTCGCCTCACTCCCACTCGGTATTGTGAGGAAGAGGTAGAGCTGGAGGCTGGGTTCTCGCCCGGCCTCCAACCCCCTCGTCCGGCGAGTAACTGTCACCTGCTAGACTCACTTCCCTATAAGGGAGGGCATGGGTCCCTTCCGAGTCCGGAAGAAGACTTATCCCTCCTACTCTTCTGTTCGAGGTTGTAGGTCGAATGAAGGGGGGCTTGGCTTCGTTTCCTCAGACCTGCGGCCGCTGTCACCGTTGCTGGCGGTATCGCGATCGAGATCTGTGCTAAGGAAGAGGGGTCACTCACGTCAGACGCAGAAACTCAAGTGGCTCAGGTCTTGCCGAGACGCAAATGCCTCACCCTCCTTCCTTGCTCGGGCCTTGCTCGTTCCTTCTTTCTCTCCGCCTTATATTTCCGGAACAACATGTTCGCAAAAGAAGGAGATGACGATTTTCGATGAGAACTCGCTGTCCAGCATTGCCCGAACCAATGTTGGGAGCGGGAAGTCCTCTCCCACCATCCCAGGATCCTACACTCTGCGTCCTACGCAGGACACATTTCGAGAATGTGTGCGCGGAGTTCCGGTGGCGCAGTGGTGGCATTGCGTGATCGGCTCCTTGCCTATAACGACACAAGTACTCCCAGCCTCCTCTGTCCGCCCACAAAAGTGGATGGTCTGTACAGTTCGATTTTCGATGTATCATGGATCTGACAGGCGTTCGTGCTAAGCTTCAAAGAACAGGCTATTGCGCCATCTTCTTCATTGCATCTATGGTCCACGGGATGAGGTATTTTCCCGCATACGGAGACAGCCTGGATCTACTGATACGTTTCGGCGAGTCTAAATATTAATAGATCTGTGGAGAGGAGAAGATCCGCCAAGACCATATGAAAAATAGGGAAATGTTATATGCGTTACATATACTATAGAATTTCTCTAGTTTTTCGTATGCGATACTTTTTAAGAATAGGGCCGCTGGACACAGATGGCTCCCCACTCAATCATCACTAAAGTTACTAGATTTATAAAGTATCGCAATTGATTTTAAAATGTCGCGTCAAAATGGTGGAAGTGCACATAGTACATAATTTCAAGCATGATCATTGGTGAGTCATCTTTTAAACTTACTTATATGTCCCTTTGTGTACTTTTTATGCACTAAACTTCTACAACAAATAAATCCGTATTAAACTAAAGAACACATAAATTTAATATTCATATATATTTTTTGTTTATGAATAAACTAATTACAATTTAAAAACATTGATTTACATACTTGACGGTTTTCCCAAATAAAGTGCGTATATACAAATGCATAATTTCGAAATTGCTGCGTTTCGTATCAAAATGGAATACAAGTATGCAGTACTTCGTAAATCTAGTGACTTTAATCATCACGAAGAATTTTTTCCTCTTCACAGGCGAGATGGAGGGAGAATCAGATGTTGGTCTCCGTACTATGGCTATCGACTCTTCCGCATCACTCGCCCAGCGCAGATTATCCGCGAGGATGCGCAAAGAAAAAGTCAAGCTAAATAGAACTGTGATAGTTAAAATCTGTCCTTATAGGGACAGATAATGTCGTTGCTGTCAAAGCTCAATTTATTAACTGCTAAAATTTAGGTGCTGCAGCGAAAAATATTCTTTGCTAGAATAAAATGGCAACCGACAGAAGCAATTGTGAATGGAATGTTTAATTACACGGCTAAGATAGTGACGAATAATTGCCACTTACTTAGTTGCTCATGTTAAGCATGCTTTTAATTTTAATTAATAAAATTGAATGTCGGCAGCAAATATATTTTATCTTCAACAGCCACCTTTTATCAATAACAGCGAAGTTTGAATCAGCAACTGATATTTAGTTGATATTACTAAGTCTTTTCTTTGCGTGTAGGGGTTGATAATGATCCTCAGTCCCGAATCACTCTCGAGCAGGAACAGGTTCTACCCCCGACGGACAATGATTCAGGTTCGCTTGGAGAACCCTGCCGCCATCTTGGTTATGGCTTAGATAGTTCCTCCAGACATATTTCTATATGGGAGTCCTTCGAGGGCTTTCCAGCAAGCGCCGTGCCCGTTCCTGACTGGACGGGGAGAATTTCCCCGTCAGCACTTGAGGTCGGCGCCCGCGAGACTAATTGTGATTAACTATGGAGAAGAGGCAGTCGATGGCTCACTGGGTTGATCTCCCTTGGCTGTCTTTCCTTCCTTCTTCTTCTTACCTGCTATTCATTTAGCAACACCGATGCGATGTTGGGATGGCTTGTTGATCGCCGCACATTTAGAGTAGCAGGCAAGGAACTTGCACTCGCATGCTGTATGATCCTGCCAACCTGAGTTGCGTTCCAAAATTTAACTCTCACTTCAAGTATCATTTTATCCTTGTCATCGAATATTGAATAAAGATAAAAGATACTCGAAGTTGACAGTCAAATTTTGGAACGTCCTGATAGCAGCAGCCAGATCTGATGATCGATTCATCTTGGCGCAAAACTGTAATTTAATTAACAATTACAAATTGCAATTTAATTCTTAATTCAATTAATTACGAAATATAATTACTAATTGAATTAAGAATAATTGAATTACATTGCAATTTGTAATTGTTAATTGAATTACACTTTTGCCCAACTCTGTGCATAGTGAACAGAATCCAATTGAAATCAGGAATTCATTCTCATATTCAAAGGAATGTTTTCCAAAAGTTCATGAAATTCATTGTTTAAAAATGAGGGAAATCCATTCGCATTTAAGCGACCTAGTAGAAAATGGAGTCTAATTAAAATATTGCCAATTATTCCTACATTATTCCAACCATATATTACATTGAAAAACTGTGTTGTTTATGGATTACTCGATTCTCATGTGATCAAATATGAGTATTTCTTTGATTATCTTGACTATATATCACTTCATCTGTCTACAAAATGTTTTGTGAAAATTGTGAATCGTTATCTATTTGGTTTAAAAACCAATCGCAAAATGCTCTCCTGCGTGGCATATCAGTCAGTAATAAATACTGGGCACGTTGAAAACGTGATATGATGGATGATGTCCATCGACTGAAAGTGTCTTCCATATGACTGTAAATGGGAAATTCCTAACGCAGAACCAGATCTTCGGGTACTTGTTGATGGGTTTTGCTCGAAATGCTACAATATGATGGCTGTCCTTTCATTTTGCAGTGGTGCAAAAACTCCATCAGCCCGGGGAATCATATTAAATGATCCAGTTTCCTTCAATCGTTGATATGTTTAAGGGAATATTGATTTATCCGGCAATCTTCTGTTCCGTGGAAATCCCGCGGCACATTCACGGCGAGCAGCATTAGCTTGTGATTTTCATCACAAAACCTATATAAATATCGATATACCATATCGGTATATTCACTATTAGAATATGTAACGAGGCATGATTATAAGTTTATTCTACAAAAGCATTCAACAAACTAATAGCTATGAACTACGAGCTTTGCGAACAAAAGCCTATCAATGACTTTCGAGCTTCAAAACAAAAACAAGAGATATTTTAATTATTTATTTCTACAGTTCTATATGATTTCAGAAGTAAATATCTCGAACAAAGCGTTTGCGAGCATACGTCCAGAGGGAAATTTTATTTGTTTTGAGATATCCTGCATTCACATTTTAAGTTTGGCGGTTTAATCCGTGAACCCTGTAGGGGAAATCGGGGCACCGATTGTTTAACATAATCTAGAATGTTTAAATTAACTATGATACAATACAACTGTTATTTCGTTGTTACCTATACTTTTTATCTAGGTAACAGTGATAGGTAACAGTAGAATTTAACAGGTAAGTTAAATTCTATTGAAAAGCATCGATCATTAATAATTTCATAGTGCAATAATTTTTTAATTGCATAAAAATGTTTTAATATTGTTTTTTTAGTAAAACATAAATGCAAGTGCATCTTTTCTCATCTTACTACGTTATAAGTAATAATCTAACATTTATTTTTTATCGTTTTCTATTGGGTTGTCCGGAAAGTTCGTGCCGATTTTGAAGGAAAATTGAAACGCAGAAGATTTAAATTTTAGTATACATTTATTAGTATACATTTATTAAATTATATAGGTGCCATTCTGTTCTACAACTTCTCTCCTTTCAGGCAACTTGAAAATTCCATCCTTCCAGAATCTCTCAGGTTTTTCAGAGAAAAACTTTTCTAAATGATTTTTTACCTCGATCAAAGAGTTGAAGCTTTGTCCATTAAGGGAATTTTGTAATGATCGAAATAGGTGGAAATCAGAGGGCGCGAGGTCTGATGAATATGGATGGAATAGAATATCCCAACCGAGCTCCAACAACTTTTGTCGAGTCATCAAAGACATATGAGACCGCGCATTGTCCTGATGAAACACGACGCCCTTCCGATTCACTATTTCTGGACGTTTTTGTTCAATTGCTATCTTCAATTCGTCTAATTGGGAACAATACTTCTCTGAATTTATCGTATCGTTGTTTGCGTTGTAAAAGCTAATATAGGATCCCTTTCCAATCCCACCAGACACAAAATGATCTTCTTTGGATGAAGACCGGCTTTTGGAGCTAAAGGTGATTCATTTCGCTCAACATTATTGTAAATGATCCATTTTTCTTTTCCCATCATTACTTGCTTCAAAAATGGTGTCTTCTCGTTGCGTTTATAGTCGCAAATGGAAATGCGATCCATCAGATTTTTCTCCGTTAAATCGTGGGGAACCAATACATAAAAACGGTTTATTATGTATGTAGCCAAGCTTCACAAAATATTCGTGGATGGTAGATTTTGACATTTAACATTTCTGCTAATTTACATGTCGTATAGCATGGGTCTCGATCAGTGTTTTAATCTGATCTTCATCTGTGGTGGAGGATTTATCCGGGCGATTCTTGATCTTCAAGGTTGAAATCACCAGCTTTAAACCTAGCAAACCACTTCCGCACAGTTCTTTCAGCACTTTCGCCATAAACAGCGCATATCTTGTTTGCCGCTTGTGTGGCATTTTTGTCTTTCCGGTAAAA
>Ga0157364_1001606_pt1 | contig 19566 bp, 2 predicted proteins | sample AttsexASBM2_FD_111476 | JGI IMG/M metagenome (GOLD analysis project Ga0157364, IMG submission 111476) | Fungus gardens microbial communities from leaf cutter ant in Ribeirão Preto, State of São Paulo, Brazil - Atta sexdens ASBM2 | ecosystem: Host-associated > Fungi > Mycelium > Unclassified ...
AAACAAATTCACTTTAAAACAAATTCTCTGCTTTAGAACACAATTTCACTACTTTAAAACACAGACCAAAGCTGATTTTTCATACGCAGCATGCTGCAGCAGTAATTCGTAATTATTAGTTAAAAATTTTACATGAGATACACTTTGACGCAAAATACATTTTGTCACATCTCATTGAAGTTCAACCGAACGAACGAACAATAAGCAGCAAAGAATTCGAAGCCGAGAAAGTCAATATTTGCAAAAAATGTGAAAATTGAGTATATTTATAATAAGTACATACAATGAGCACATTTTTATTAAGATTTGAAGTGATGGGGATATTCTAAATTCTAAATAATTACCTGAAATGAGTTGAGAAATAGTTGTCCAAATTGTAACAGTTGCCATGTCACAAAATTTTAGCTTTTTAAGTTTTTCATATTAATTTTCGAACTGAGCAAATAAAAGACATATTTGAAGTTAAACTTTAATACATATGTTGTTATTCCTTTTCATGCACTGCAAATGCAGCGAAAGCAATTATGAAAATTGCATCACGTTTTTGCTACCACAGCGTACTGCGCATGAAAAGGCACTTTTACATTAGGTGTAGTAAAAAAAATCCATTATTTTTCTATTCAATTTCATACAAAAATAATGGATTTCTTTTTACACCTAATATAATTAAACTGACTCAATGTGATAGAAAGAAATAAATCTGAGATTTTCGAATTGTTCTTGTTTAGTTTTCATGTGAATTTATCCATGTAATTTATATGAGTGAGAAAATTCAAATATGGCACTATCTTCAAACATGGAGGCAAAGTAGCAGTCTATTTATAAGTCTGTCACGGTCACGCAACAAAATAAATTATCGGAGTTTCTAATGCAGACAGTGGGATACGTAAACAGTAACGCTTGGGGCAGCGGCTACGCAAAAAAAATAATATATCTTACCCTCTTGGAACTTAATCACTTAGACAGCTGAGATCTAGTGTCTGCTTGGAATATTTCTAACCCATGAAGACTTGGGAAAACAGTCTTTTTAGAGATAGTAAAAACTCATTTGGAAATCTCACATTCCGAATTCCAGATTTCCTAATCTGCATAGTCAACTTTAACTTAAAATATCTCGGTTCGCAGAACAGAGCGACACTTTTTTCTTGTAGATTCTTCATTTTCATAAGAAAATCGATTAAGTATATTTTTATCAAAATTTGAGTGGACCGAGATTTTCTTAATATTTACCAAATTTACTGCTTTCAAAATACAAAAATAATATAAGAAAATAATTTGTAAAGCAGTAAATTCGTCTTTTTAAACAAATGAATTTATAAAGTAGTAAATTTGTTTTTAAAGTAGAATTTATTTTTAAAGTAGAGAATTTATTTTAAAATAGCGAATTTATGACCACAACGCATGCTTGCATTGCAGTATTTCGCGGTTGTGACAGATTTTCTAACCTCAATAGTAGTCAAATTTAACGCTCTCGATTCGACGGGGCATAGCGACGCTATTCTTTTTTCTGCTAGATTCTTTCATTTCATGTAAAAATGCGTCAAATAAGCTTAATTTTATTGATTTTTGAGTGTATGTATAATTACCTTCATATATCTCTTATATCATTAATGTCATCATTTACAAATTATTTTAATGTACTATATCTCCTCTTAAACCAATGCCATCCCCAACTTTTAATTCTTGCGGGAAATTCACTCACAGAGCACTCCCCTATAACATATCTAAAAGACACTCAAATCGGTGAGATATAACTTAAAGTTAATTTATTTAATTAATTAGTTCATCGATCTCATGCTCTCTACATGCTCCCGAGTTTAGCCGAATTTAAATTCGGGACACCCTCTATATATATATATATATATATATATATATATATATATATGCATATCCAGTTCTACGAATTATACGTCCATTAAATTTTCTTGACACACAATCTGATTGAGGTGATATTTTCCATAATAAATTTTGTAGTACATGGCATTATTTTTGTCAAAGTTAAAGTATTCGTAAAATTTGTTGTTATGTTGATTAGATACATTCAGAACGATAACCATTCACTGAGCGCTCATTGAGCAAAAAAAGAATTAATTTATTATTAATATGTTTATTTATTATAATTCGTAGAATAACTTTGTCTACTATAGATAATTTTTAATATCGTCTTTCTTATTTATTATTGTTTATTATTTCTCTAATGTCGTAAAATTATGTAGCGCTCAATGAGTAGTAAAACGTAATTTTAAGTCACTCCATTGCTCACCATAAAATAATCAGAATCACATTAGCACATTCCTTTACAACACGAAATATTGCAGCAATATTGTAATTTTAATATTTTGTAAAAAATATTGCGATATATTGTTGCAATATTACAATTCAATTCAAATAAGTGCGCAGCTCTGTCACAAGAGAGATACGCTTCTCATAAGGAAATACTCCAAGAGTCTTATTTTAAAGGAGTACGCAAATCGAGTTAGCGAATCTTCTGGAAATTCTCTACTTTTTTGGATGTGCTTTCTAGATTCCCAAATATTTTTTTATCATAACTTTATTGTATGTATTTTGCTGATATAATGCTAGACAATAATAATATAATTAATATAATTAATAAAACTGGAATAATTATTGAAATTCCATTTTAATAATTACTTTCAATTTTAATTATTGAAATATTACATAATCTTATAACAATATGTATGCAATATTTTTCTAAATATTGCAACAACATTTAATTTTTTCAGACATAGGAATATTGCTACAATATTGTAGCAATGTTTTATGAAATATTGTAGTTTTTCAAATGTATAATATTGCTGCAATATTCTTGCAATATTTCGTGTTGTAGAGACTAAGATAATATTTAAAATGATCTTGATGTAAAAATGGATTATGAATATTGTGGCCAAAAAATCGAATATATAGAAAGTATCTATGCTCTCCTCGCCCTGATGAAGTGAGCGGCAAGGTTTATGAAATGTTGGCATTAGCAATGGACGATGATAATCCGCAAATCCTATGGCTCCTCTATAAAAAATTATGTTACAAACATTCAATATATAAAATTATGTTAAACTAGGTAAAATCTAAATTAAATAAAATAAAACCTAGTCACTCTTTAAAAAAATTCATATTTTTATTCCAAAACAATATTAAACAATTAATAAATATTAAAATATTTAATGGGCATGATTGAGATTCATCATAAAGATTATAGAATGATATGAATTTATTTCATTTTATTACTGTTTTATATGTTTCAATTTGAATTAAATAAAGTAATGATAATTATCCACAATTGGATTCCGTACCAATTGCGAATCAAAATTCATCAAATGATTTTTATTCTTTTTGGTGGCGTTACTATATTCCATAAGGATAAAATAATTTGCATATCGTAGTATATACGTACAAAATTATAATTGATGATATCTAGTTCTAGAATCTAATGTGGATAATGATGCAATTTTAACACATTCAAGTTTATTTAAAATTAGTGACAAGTAAAAATCAATGAGAATTAAAAATTGATAAAAATTAAATTTAAAAATTTAATAAAAAGTAAAATTTATTAAAAAACAGTTTAATTATGAATAATGACACTTATTTCGTGTTCTACTTTTATAACTTTATACTTTAACTATTTATTTATACTTACTATAACTTTATACTTTCTACTTTTATACTTTAAAACAAATAAATCTTTTCGAGATGGCATCATTTGCAAAATTTGATCAGTTTTTAAACATTTTTATAATAAATTTGTGCAATAAAAGTAATTTCATAACTTAGTTAAACAACACCCGTGGATACATTTAATCTGAGCGTAACGTTGACTTTTTTCATGAAATCTAATGCTATTTACTATCTATTATAAAAGCCATAAAGGCTTTATGATATTACATTTTGAATGAATTTTTAAAGATACATACGTTAATTAACCTTGCATTTAATTAATTAACGATATCAATAAAAATGTGTAGCGCCGTTCCTAATAAATTAAATTCAATTGACATTTGAAAGAAATAAAAATGCTAAAGAATTTTGTGATATGTTTTAATAAAATTTAATAAAAAATATAATTATGTAAATATAATTATATAAATATAAAAAGCGATCCAAAATTAATGCCTGATTCACATGTAGTAATTTTATCCTATTCAAAATTAAAGTAAAAAAAGTAACGATAAAAAAATCATAAAAATCATTACCATTATGAAAAAAATGTAACTCGTTATCATTACAGTTACTAAAAAAGAAAGATATAACGTTAGTAAAATAAGTTCGTTAATAAAAAAAGTAACTTGTAACGGTAACATTACAAATAACGCGTTACTTCCATTCTCTAATTGTAGGTAAACTCGTAATAAAGAAATATGAAACGCAGCGACGGTTGATATCTTGAGCAAAATTCCTCGTCTAACACATATACGTTTTAATTGATTTATTATAAAAATACTTAATATTTAATTAATATTTTATCTAAAAGATTATTAAATAATATTATGTAAATAACAAGAAAATTATATCAAGTGGAACATTATTCATATTGAAACATTGCGAAACATCCACGTCTCGTATTCGTTACTACATTTGCTGATATATATATCTCTTACGACATAGCTACAAAGCATAAAAAATAAATTGCTTTACACAGTGTACACACATCAGCACATTAGATAGAAAACACTTGTGTTACCAATAATTCTCGGCTACGTCCGAACAAAAATTGCTGAAATAAATTATGACAACACTCGATGACAAAGAAACATCGCTAAAACATATTGAAAAATTTATTCACGTTTCGTTTCCATTAAATAATTGATCGGAAAAATAATGATTTGAAATAAAGTATTCCAAGACGATTATCTCAAGTAGCAAAAGTTTTTTCTTAGCAAAAATGTCGAAAGGGATTATTTAATGCAAATTTCGTGTCATATAATTTTTTCGTAACTAACATATTTAAAAGGAATTTAAAAGAGATTACATTCAGCTTTTCCATTAAATTTATTTTAAAATTAATTTTGCTTAGAAATAATACAAAAATAATTATAGCATCTCGGACTTTTGCATTATCACGCGTAAAAAATATTTATTACGTGACCTCACAAAATTAACACTGCAAATAATGAATTTTATGTGCGAAAGCGAAATCTAGTGTCGAAATCAACGATAACATTCATAATTGTAACTATAATCGCAACGATAATATATTGTGTTGTCCGGAAAGTTCATGCCGACTAAAATTTAAATTTTAGTATACATTTATTAAATTAAAATTTTCTGCGTTTCAATTTTCCTTCAACATCGACACGAACTTTCCGGAAAACCCAATATAATGATGACTTTCGAAACATATGTTTCATAACAAACACATATACTCGTGCACCTGTGTATCTCATCGTATTACATATCTCACATTACACATACGTACATAAATGTTAATACTGGTAATACTACATACTGAACATATCTGAGATATTCAATGATATGATCATTCGATTTACTTTTTAAAATTCTATTGGTACAGAGTATTACAACTGCAGGTTACATCATTAACCTTGTAACATCAGTATTCTTAAATTTTATTGAATAATTTTGTATCTACTACAATTTATTAAAAAGATGCTCGATTTGCAAATGTTACTTACCAACATAAGCTGAATTCAATTATCGATTATTTTTTGCAAGTTTACACGATACTCACTTAATCATGTTGCAATCCTATAGTAACAGAATTCGTAATTTGCGTTTGTACACTCGCGAGCGCAAATTTGCGATTGCACTCTATTCGGTAACTGACTTAATCGATTAGATGCTTCATTCTGCTTCGTAAGCACAGACATACGTGGCCATTTGCGTCCTCACAATCAGTCAAGTGAACAAATGCGTATACGTCAAGACAAAGATAGGCGTTCCCCTTAGGAAGTTCTACGCCTCCGACATTGGCGATAGTTCGCGGATAGATGAGTAATACGTTGCGTTGGCTATTTCAATTAGAGACTTACGACTATACATGCAATTTTATATCAAAAATTCAGTATATATACTGATACTACTAAATATTTTTTATCTTTCATGGAAATAGTTTTCAATCTTCCGTAGCATTTTTTAATTTTGCTACAATCAATTTTTTAAATCATATTGATATAGTGGATGAAAAATCAATTACACATAAAATCAATTACACAATGCTAGAATTTTTTATTTTTAATATAACTTGCATATGAAAAAGATCATATTAAGTAACTTCAATAAATGTTATATTTCAATGAATGCATATTTTTAGAAAAATAGAAGAAATAGAAGATTGTCATAAAAATATTATGTTATAATTTAGTTGTATTAAATTTTTATATTGGTATAACTTCATCAATTAATTTTTTTGTAATTACGTATTTTTATTTCATTTATCTGCAATACTCCAGAATTGAAAAAACTCACAATCAGTTTTAAAAGCAATAGTACAGTGTAGTAATATTTGTATAACACTATTAAACAAAAAATATTAGGTATGGGAAAAAGTTCGTGGCGTTTTTCCCATTAGATGGCATTAAAAAAAACGAACTTTTTTCCTCATCTAATAATTTTTGTTCAAGCCTTTAAGCATAAGAAGATAATATTTTCCATAATCTTTTAGACGCTGAATATAATTCCGTTTGCTACAGTGTCATTTTAGTGAAAGAGAAATTTTTGATTAAAGTTACAAAAAAGAATTATTTTAGTGTATTTAGCATATTATAATAATAATAAAAATATTATAATAACATGAGAAAAAAATCTATTAACAGCATTAGCTAATAATATAATATAATTGAATAATCTTGTAAATTTTCAATAATAGTTTTAATAAAAAACATACATCATATTCTTGTTTTAGTAAAATACTACTAAAATACTACTGTTTTATTATTATTGTTATTGAATTAACAAAATTATTTTCACTTATATTGATGTAAATACAATATCTTAGTGTTTTAGCGCTGAGACACTACTGTGTCTCTAGATACCTTTTTCTATGTACGATATGTGACATGAGGGAAATTTCTAATGCAATCAGAATCAATTAATTCATGTTATTAGAATTTGTAGTCCTTAAAAAAATTGTTCTGTTAAATTGTTTATGGTAAAAAGTATAAAAAATATTTATGATTAATGTAAATTCTATTATAATAGTCAATGAAAAAATAATTATGACGCAACAAATTTTACTCAAGTAGAACAATAAAAGTTATTATGATAAAATTATATCAAAATGACTTCAAAATGATCATTAAAAATCATTTTTTAATCATTTCTGATTTATTTTAACGTCATTTTGACATTATTGTGACTTGTTATTCTGTTTGGATATATTAATTATAAACATTTTTTAAAAATCATGTCGTTATAAGGTTACATCAAAATTTTTCAGAGTTTTTTAATAGTAGCGTGGTTTAACATTAATACCAAATATATGTTATATTTATTATATTCTAAAAAACGTACATGCATATTTGTATCATGTTGCTTTGAAGGACTCAAATGTAAATGTACATGTATGTATGAGGAAACTCTCTCTCTCTCTCTCTCTCTCTCTCTCTCTCTCTCTCTCTCTCTCTATCGCTGATAACATATCAAAAACATGAATATGCGCATTTTATGACGGAACTCAAATGTCGAAAAATATATACAAGATATTCTGGTGAAAAAAATGTCTGAAAATTTCACAAATACCTAAAAACATTTTTCAAGAATTTTCAATAATAGAGACTCAAGAAAATTCAACATTATCAGAGATCTTTTCTCTGAAAATTATTTCCAAGTATTTGAAAATCTTTGAATGTTACTGAATTTCGCTGAAGAAGATTGAAAATAGAATTTTCACGGCTTTTCACTTACAATATTTTCAGCGAATTCTGTAAAAATCATTTCCAAGTGTCTAAAAATCCCTGAATTTCATTGGAACTTAGGAATTTAGTGATAGAATGAAGATAGAATTTTCATGCTTTTTCATTTTTCGGAAATTTTTTCATTTTTCAGAAACGTTCATTTTTCATAGATATCAAAATACATAATAACACATAAAAACACTTTCAATAAATTTATTCAAAACATTTATTCATTTTCTATCAAATTACATTACATCAACATGTTTTTTATCATTTTTTTTTAATAAAGTTTATATTGAAAAATCGGAAATTCTAGTCAGCAAGTACCCACAAATTGGTAGATACATGATTTTTAAATTGGAGTGATTTCAAGTTGCAAGATAAAAAAAAGAAAAAATCTATACTGATTCTTTTAGAGATCCAGCCATTCCAGCATTTTTTCTGCGGACGTATCCCATCATATCATGCCTCTAGATAAGATTCCTATTAATACTCCGGAAACATATTGTATTATTTATAACATTGCTTAATAATTGTGAGATATCAATTTTTCATATTATCGAATCAGAAAGGCCCCACTTACTGAATTACTACTATCGATTCGATAAACCAAGTCAAATTAATTCTAATGAGTTTGGCCTTATTAAGCTTCTAACATTCTAGCACATAAATATCCAAAACTCTAGTTTGCTCATTAGAAAGTGAATGTTATGCATATAAAATCCATTCTGATTCAGTCAGTCAAGCTTATTCAAGTTTCCGTCATTTAGATAAGGAAGTGTTTATGACAGTGTCAGATATCATTGAAAACTTACCTGAAACAGATAAATATACTTATTCAAAAACATATTGCACTTATTTATCAATTTATTGATTTGGAAGAAAAAAAAACTTAGATAACTTTTAGTCTGGTTGGAGCTTAATGAAGCACATATTCGTTGCATAAAATCAAACAGCTAATGGCACTATATCAGATAATGTTTCGTACTCTATTTGGCTGCAAAGATTACCTCTTAAAATGCATTCAGATACAAACATCAAGCGTCAAACAGCAGAAACAGCAATCAATCAGCGAGACGGACAGTGTAGTAGAATAAAAAATATTTTTAACGCTTGCATCTGAATGCCTTTAGAGTTCAAGCAACTCTTGCTGGTTGAAGATATTCCGTTAAATAAATTAGCTAAATTAGCTGACAAAATTTTGGAACGCGATAATGATTTTTTATTTGGTTAATTCGTTGTTGAAGTTGCGAAATCTGATATTCCGACGTCTAATTTAGCTGACTTGGAACGGAGGATTTTAATTTTTGAAGTTAAACTGTTCACACCGTTATATTTAAGTTCACTCAATAAGTCACGCTGTAATTGTTACCGAAGAAGGAATTTTAAATCAAAGTCAAAAAATTAATCTGACTCATCTAATTCCGAAATTTTCTGTCATCATAAAAGATTCAAAAGTAATTTATCATATCTTGTTCTACCAAAACATTGTCCTTGATTGATAAGAAATCTAAATTTGCCGCCAGAAAACTAAATTTACCGTTGAATGTTGAGTCAAATAACGATCCTGCTAACAATTGCTTTATTTTCACTGAACCACTTAATATACCATGGATTATCATTAATCCATGATGGAACGATAAATATTTTTAAATATCTTTTCGGTATTTCTAAAATCCTTTTTCTTGGATATTTAGTTTCTACTTAGGGAATCAAGTTGACTTATGTGAAAAAGTTAAAGTGATTTGTTAAATTATAAAAAAATCTAAGACTCTTCTTAAATTGAGACGATTTCATTATTAATTATTACAGAAGATGTCTTAAAAAATGTGATTAATTATCAAGCTTCATACTTACAAAATTTCTCAAGAATAATAAGAAATATGACAGAAGATTTCTCTCGATTCCTGAAACGAAAGATAAGCCTTCAGTAATTACAAGGAAGAATTTTTGCAAGTTATGACTTTATTATTTCATCCAGCTCTGTCCTTTTTGTTCTAACCTGTAATGCTTCTGATATAGCAGTTGAACTATCACCAGATAGTTGATGAAGTTAATATTATCTTTTTCTCGAAAAAGTTAAATAACTCTCAACGTTCTTACTTATTGAGAGTTTATTGATTATTTAACCATTAAATATTTTAGATATTTTTTAAAGAGGAGGATCTCGATTGATTACAGCTTGAACATTCAATCACAGCAGCCGCCTAGGAGTTTTCTAGTCTTAATCATTATGAGTTGCTCATGTCCAATTTGGTGCCACCCCTTCTAGAGGAATGTAAAATAATCATCAGAACTGATCATAAACTGTTAATTTATGCTTTCCGTTAGAAACTGGATAAAGTTTGTCCTCAGCAAATTCGACAATTTGAATTTATTGCTCAATTTTTCACAGATACAGAACATATCTTTAGGAAACAAAATTTCATTGCGAACGCTCTGTCAAGAATAGTTCTATGCCAGTTACAGTCTCTCTCGAAGAGTTTGCTGAAGCTCAACTAGAAGACAAAGAATTAAAGACTTTATTCTCAACATAATTAGCTTCAAAGTTACAAAAGATTATACTTTCTGGATCAACTACTTCCATTTATTGTGACTGCTCTACGGAATGTATGTCCTTATGTTCCTCAGCATCTTTAAAGATGAATTTTTGACGCCGTTCATCGCTTAACTCATCTAAGCAATAATTCTACTTGTGAGGCATCTTGCAAAAATTTATTTGACCTTTCATAAAGAAAGTTTAGGTCAAAGAATAGTCTAGATCATATTTACCTTGTGAACGTGTTATAATCCAAAAACATTCCAAGAACTTAATTCTCAAGATTGCTATTCCTGATTAGTATTTTCAACATATGTACAACCGATCACAGAAAGATTGCAATACTTTTTTTTATGGTTTTCAGAATGCAGCTTTCTTACCAAGTAATTGATTCCTACTTATAAATCTAAACATTTATGTTCAACCACTCTACAGCTGAGTTCCGAAATCTATAGAAAAAAAGTGTTGTAATCTTTCTAGAATTGGCTGTACCTTGATATTATTGGATCTTTACTATTTGTTTATAAACAATTTCATTATTATTTATCTATGATTGATAGATTTTCTGAGCATAAGTGTAGCATAGTGGACAGCGCACGAGTCTATGCCCTAGCAAACTCAGATTCGATCCATAGTGGAAAGGATATGTGCAATTTTCAAGTATCTCTCTCTGAATCTCCTCCATCTCTGTCTATAAATATCGATAAGAGACTAAGACTGTCAATTATGTAACGCTAAAAAAACATGGGGCAATAATCCGTTTTTATTTTAAAATTGTCTTAAATAATGTCTTAAGATGCTAATACAGTCCTCGAATTGATTTATGACATCTTAAAGTTGTACTTAAGACAGTCTTAAATGCAAAAATCGATTATGAATACCGGACTGTTTCGCGTCGTGAAATTGGTACTGAAATTGGCCTTAATCTCTTATCGACATTCATAGAGACGGCGGAGATTCAGAGAGAATGCTTGCAAATTGCATACATCATGTTGTCCCTTCCACCTTCCGGCGTCAATCTCTGACAGATCCAAGAAATTTTCACGTGTCCGTAGCTCTTCTTCGGCGATAGCCACCAAGAATATTAAACTGTAAGTCTTATATGTTTATGTATGTATAACCTGCATACGCACCACGTACGAGAAACAGGCTCTGTTCCGACTTTGGGATGTTGCGCTGAGAGGAATTCGATAGCTAATTGATCAATTTAAAATAAAATATTCTCATTGGTAAAGCAATGAAAAATTATTAGGCACTCTTGGCAATGTGAAGGGATGTATGCTAACGGGATCTTCCCGTTGCGCTATCAAATAAATAAATGATAGGTTTTCTAGATGGCCTGAAGCGATTCCTTTGAGCGAAATCTCAGCAAAGACTATTGTTACAATCTTTTATCTATTCACAGAGCTTTAAGATTTGGTGCTCCTTACGTCTATCATGACTGATCATGGTTCTCAATTTGAAGCAGCTTATTTAAAGCTCCCACTAACTTAATTGGATGTGAAAGGATTAGAATCTTTGCATATCATTCTTCTCCCAATGAAATCTTGGAATATCATACATTGAAAATATTAAAAAGTTATGTCACAAAACTGCAAATTGGATAGAGATTTTATCCACTATTTTATTGGAACTTCATATGTTATTTAAAAAGGATTTGAAATCATTTTCGGTCAAAATGTTGTATGGATCGATTTTAAGATTTCAGAAAAATTTTTTTAATGAGGAAAATACTTGCGGATCCTGAAATATTTTTAGAAAAACACGGGCCATGAAAAATACTAAATTAAAACTTAGGGCACATCATAGTAGCAAGACTTTCTTTTGTTATAAAAATTTTTTTGATTGCATACACTGAGAAACTCATTTAGTGAATCAACTAAGAATTTGTTTGTCCATATCTAAACAAGAAATTAATTGATACAATAAAATAATTTAGTTGAAGCAAAGCATTTGGTTATTATAATATTTCATTTGTTTCTGATAAATATTGACCTCTAATAAAGTTGTTTACAATAACCAAATGTTTGGCTTCAATTAAATTATTTTATTGCATCAATCAAAGATTTTTTGTTTGCCCATATCCAAACAAGAAATTAATTGATTCAACTAAATGGATTTCTCAGTGTATATGTTTGAATCAGAGACAATACAATTTGTAAAGCTCTTCGATCTCCTTATTCTGATCTTTTTCACGTGATTGTAATCGAATCAATGATTATTTATTTACCGTTGATATTACAGATAAATCAGGGGTTGGTCACGAAGGTAATTTTTGTATAAGGGTTAGATAATTCAGCAGCATTTTAAACAAAATTTTGAATAATCCAAGATAATTTTTGGATAATTTAAAAAAATCTTTAGCATTCTCAGATAATCTTGGATAATGTAATAGGAAATCCTAAGTAATTTAAACATAATATCAAATAATCTGTAGGTAATTCTAGATATTTTTAAAATAATTTCAAATATTTTAAATAATCTGATATATAAATCTAAAATAATCTTCGATTTTTGAAGTTACTGAACATCATAGATAAACATTTTGTACCTTTTTACAATAATATATATATTTTCAATCGATTTTTGACGTAAAAAATTGAGTTTGTAAAAAAATTACTTTTTATAATCTAGAAATTGTTACCGTTAAGTTTTTGCGGTACTACATCTTATAATGCTTTCTCTCTCAGGCTGCAAATACAGACTGCGAGTGTTTAAAAATTACGAAATGCATCTTTATCTACAACTTTTGATAAATCATTTAATTAAAAAAAAAAAAAATTATTTAGCAAGAAAGATGTCCTTTAATGATGGTTGAATCGATAAAAGCACGATCTTAGCATGTATCTAGGACAAGGTGTTCCAGATTAATCGCCAAATATTTCGAATGTAGAGCGAACTAAATCGTGAGTCGAAAAGTCCTGTATCATTTTGCAATTTGCGCAATAATTGACAAGATTAATTACTAAAATATTAATTACTAAAAATCGCCGAATATTGGTTTTCAATAATTTTTTACTCAAATACTATCAACTTTACAGAAAAACTTTACAGAAAAACAATAAGTGACAAAAATTGTTTATTTTCTTCTTACAGAATTCTGAGAATTTTTTTCAGAATATTTTCGCATATTTCATGTTGGTAACAAAAGTTAATAAAAAATCCAATACTGAAAAATTGATAAAAAATTCTGAAAAAATTTTCAGAACTCTATGAGAAGAAATTAATAATTTTTATCTCTTGTTGTTTCTCTGTAAAGTTGATAATATTTGATTAAAAAATTATTGAAAACCAGTATTCGGCGATTTTTAGTGATTAATATTTTGTTAACTATTTCGAAAATTGTAAAATGATAGAGGACGTTCATTTAGTCCATTCTATCAGCACGAAATATTGGAGGTCATTCTCCAATGAGAAATGAGAATGAATTGAAATTGATGTCGATTTGATGGTTTGATGCTTTCAATATCGATATTGATTTTATTATCTATTTCTCACTGGATCTGGAACACTATGTAATATAGGGACGCTCCTGAGCCAGAGCGTCACGTGACAAGGCCGCTGAGTTTAGAGCGATAGTAGGGGACAGTAATGCGCAAGAATCAGCTCAAAATGAGCATCTAGTGCCGAGCACTGTTTTAACAGTTCGATCAAATAAATCTTAAAGCAAAATTTTTAATTTAACACTAAGTTATGTTATATTGTTTAACAAAAAGTCTGCATTACTATTGGTGTTTTTTACTTTTTATTTTATAAAATATCTATTAATATTGGGTATGGGAAAAAATCGTGGCGATTTTTTAGTAAAATTAAAGTGTTTTTCTTAGAGTATTGAAATCAATTTATTTAAACCAACTCCATTATTTTCTATATTTTGCCATTTTTGGGGCAGAACCATAATTCCATCGCGATAGAACTTCTGTGGTTTCTGATCGAAAAACTGGTTCAAGTGATTTTTACAGGCCTCTTTTGAAGCTAGCTTTACACCATTAAGAAAGTTCTGCAGAGACTTAAACAAATGATAGTCTGAGGGTGCTATGTCAGGACGGTGGATGCATTAAAACTTCCCAGCCAAGCTCTCGCAATTTTTGCTGAGTCATCAAAGATATGTGTGGTCGAGCGTTGTCGTGATGGAAGACGACACTTCTCCTATTATTGATTAATTCTGACCGCTTCCTCTCAATTGCTTGTTGTAATCTCTACAGTTGTTCACAGTAGAATTCGGAATTAATTGTTTGATTGGACGATAACAGCATAGTGGGACTGGAAGGGAATCGTTCACTATGAGTTATCTCATAGTAAACGATTCCCTTCCAGTCCCACCACATACACAACATCACCTTCTTCCTCATCAATTCAAGTTTTGCAATTGTTTGCGCCTTCTCTCCTTTCTTTATCCACGATCTTTTTCTAGTTGGATTGTCGTAGGTGATCTATTTTTCATCACCAGTTATCATTCTCTTCAGAAATGGCTCAATTTCATTCCGTTTCAGTAGCGTATCACAAATGTTAATTCGATCATGTTGCTAACACTCAACACGTGAGGAACCCAAACATCTTCTTTTTGTATCCAGCTTTGTGTAAATGATTTAAAACTGTTTTCTGGTCGATGCCTAATTCCCTGGCAATCTCCACAGCTTATCATGCTCGACTTTTACCATGATTTCATCGGACTTTTTAGTGATTGGTCGAGGTTCCGGAGCGAGGTTCATCTTTCACATCGAAATTTCCAGCACGAAAGCGAGCGAACCATTTCCGTGTTGCTGATTTTGATAGAGAGATCTTCACCATAAATAGCGCAAATTTTTTCACAAGCCTGTGTAGCATTCTTGCTTTTATCGTAGTGACACTGCAAAATGTAGCGAATTTTTTCCTTATTTATTTCCATTTTCAAAATAAAATAACTTTTGATCCATTTCACCGATTTCAATCTTTTTCGGCTCAAAACAAAAGTTAAAATGTCACTTTTTAAACGCACGTCTAGTGTTGCCAATGCGATTAGTAATTGCTGACTGCTGAGCATTTAATGCCATCTAGCGGGAAAAACGCCACGAACTTCTTTCCATACCCAATATTTATATTCAATTGGATATTATTTTTTCAGTATTAAAAAATATCATACGTTACGAGTGGTCGAACTTGTTACTACAGGGTGCGTCACCAAAATCCGGACAAATTTCAATTTAAATTTTCCGCTATATTGTGCCTCCGCTAGAGGTTGTTGTTGATATTCGAGGAAGTCTGAGCTCATATTCTCAAAATGACCGCGATGTTGAAACCAACATCTGCGGAATATAATTGAAGAGCCGAAGGCCGATCATCGAAGGCCTTCATGCTAGGTGCTCAGCAACGGAAATAATTCGGTTCTTTGGATACTCGAGATCAACCGTTATGACGTTGTGGCAAAATATACGGCTTTAGAACAGTCCAACGAAGACTCTAGTCAGCGAGGAAGTCATTCGAAAGAACGCACTGCGAGGACCCTCGCAGTCATTGAAAGGGCTCAAGCGCTGATTTCGGATAACCCAGGGCAATTGTTGCGCGTTCTGGATGTAATGAAGCCGTGGATGGAAACTGTGGCATCCGGAAGACCATATGTTTTTCAGTAGGACGCACCTATGCACCTATGAGTTATTTGAAATTGGCTTTCAGACAACGTCGATATGTTTTGGTCTAAGGAATTCTGGCCTCCCAATAGCCCAGATTTAAATTCCTTGGATTATTACATATGGAGCGTAATTGAAAGGGTCACAAACAAGTTTCGGCATCCCAATGACGTCATTAAGGACCGCTATTGAGGCAGCATTCGTCGACATGACAGCGCTACAGCGTGCGAACGCTTCAGACCGAGAATAGAGGCCATCATTCAAGTTAATGGGAAATATATCGAATAATTGTGCTCTAGAGGGATCTCCCAAGTGGTATGTAAAAAGACTTTTTGTAATATTTAATTTTTCATTAAAAACATTTTGTTTAAAGAACATTTTGTTTAAATTATTCGATTTGTCCGGATTTTGGTGACACACCCTCTATTTATTTATTATTTCTATACATATTCTGTTTACGAAATTTTTATATTTTTGTGTTTCCTGTATGCAATAAATATTTGTTTCGTAAAATTACGTTTTTTTTCTTAAGCAGTGAAAATTTAAAATCGATGTCCTCGAAAATATTTATCATAGTAGTCTATAAAGAAATTTTAGAGTGATCTGAAGAAATAATATATACTTCATGTACTCGTATAAGATAAGATGAGTAAAGTAAATTTAAAAAAATCTTGGGTAATCTTAGAAAATATGATGAATTTTAAATATTTTAAGATAATCTTGGGTACAATATGAGATAGTATTTGATAATTCAAAATAATTTGAGGTAGTATTGAGTAATCTTATGTAATCCAAGATAAATAAAGATTAATTTGTATCAAGGGTAATTTTTATACGCTATAAGACTCAGGTCACATCGTGACCAACTCCCCCAGGTAAATCTATAATATAATATAATATAATATTTCAACCGAACATTTGAAACCAGCCTTCTTACCTAAATTAGATATTAGTGAATCCACTGTGCCAATATTGCCAGTTTCCTCTTTGACTTCATAAGTGGTTGGAAAACCTTTGAGAACATACTTTGGTCCTAAGAAGAAAATATCAATGTTTACGTCACGAGCGAGTACAGTCGTCGAATTCTTTTTGACCGACTTCGAAGATTATTTCATTACCATCCGTAAATATTTCATTTCATTCAAACACACATTTACTTATCTCGATGTATCTCGTAGCTAATTTAAATTTTCTGTAAAGATCAATGTTTACATAGATAAAAAATACATAATAATATATAAAAATACTTTCAATAAATTTATTCACTTCTTGTCAATATTACATTACATCAACAGTTTGCCATTTTCCTTCAACAATGTTTATATTAATTGAAAAGTCGAAAACTCTAATCATTTATTAGCAAGTAAGGTTTATTTATGAGGATTTTCTATTTTGCGGTATTTTACATTTTGCGGTATTATACAGTAAAAAACGTAAAAAAATGTAGAAAATACATATAAAACGTATAAAACTTTAATTTATAGTCCATGGCAACTCCACGTTACATATATATTTTCAATAATGAATTTTGGAAAACGTAATTATAGCTCATAATATATGTGAATTTTAGCATGTTATATAAATAAAATGATTCTAATTAATCATATTCGTATTACTTTTTTCGAGATCCCATTTTCTAAAACTTATAGCGTATTTGATTTACTGATTCGATTCGACTCCGAGTCAATGGTCTGTTCTTTTTAGTTGTATTTTTTGCACAGTTTAGTTCTTATTTTGAAACTAAACAGACCATTGACTCGAAGTCAGATTGAGTTAATAAATCGAATATGCTATTACTTGGACTTGTTTTGTGAATCGAGAAATCCTTAACTTAGAGAAGAAATCTATGCTGCAGCCTTAAATAGTTAAATATGAATATCTCTAATAAAAACATTTGTGTAAGTAATCATTATTAATTATTTATAAAAAGAATTTTGGAATCATTTTTTTAAACACATTTTACATATAATAAAATAAGGAATAAGTAATTGTTTTCCCTTTTTTTCCAATTCATATAAAATTTTCATTTTCCCAAATATTATGGTGAGGTCTGCCACCAAATTTTCGTTTCATTTTAGGCTGTGTTCCAAAATTCACTGCCAGTATTGAAAATGTAAATTATAGATTTTCAACGCTGGTAGTAAATTTCGGATCGATTTTTAGCGTAAATAATGTAGAGATTGATCTTAAGAATTAAATTAGACATAATGTAAAGGTGGCGCCACATAGAATATAATATGTACAAAATGCTCCTGTGCAGCACGTGTCGTACCCAGAAATTTACATATTAAAAAATTATAATTTTAATAATGAAACGTATTCAAATAAATATTAATATTGTTCTGTTAATGATATTATTCCAAAATGTTACTGAAATTAAAGTTTTAACGTGAAACATTGCATCATGATTATCAAGATTGATGTCAGCATAACTATTCGTATTAGTGATAGATAATCAAATCGGCATATTCACAACATGGATGCCATTAACTTTAAATGTGCAGAAAGATGATAAGAAGCATGCTTTTCAAGAAATTTATTGTTAATAGAGGCAACGCTAAAGTACATTATTAATATTTATATTTTTTGCATTTCGATAAATATTAATTAATAAGATTGATACACAGAATTATATATCTGAGATGTAGCGACGTGAATATGTGCAGTGGTCACAATTTCCAAGGTGGGAATGCAAGAGAAGGGAGCTCTCGCCCAAATTACATTCCACGCAAAGCGACGATTTAATAGATTATATTCATTGAAATCACAAATAAAATATTACACACGTGTTTCGCGCACTTTTCGTATGCATGTGGCCACAGAGCATGCACATGTTACTACGAAATATGCGCATATTGCCAAGGTGCATATTCACATCATTTCATCTCGTCACATTGACTAGTATTCATAGTCGGATCTTATATTTAAGACCGTATTAAATATAGTACGTCTTAAGATATCATAAGCCAATCAAAGGGCAGCATTAGTGACTTAAGATATTATATTTAAGACGATCTTAAAATAAGAACTTATTATGAACACCGACGATCAAGATTCTTGACTTAAATAGTTGTCAATTAACTTTAACAATTCATATTTCGCTTCGCGGGATGCAACTAATTCAAAGCGATAATATTCACGAAACCGACTTAAATAGCGAAAACAATAATTAATTAGTATTAATAACGTCTGCATTCTGCTATAGATCAGAAATTCAGGATATAATTATATATTAGTATTACAATTTTATGTTCTTGAAATTCTTTTATGAAATTTATATATTTTATAAGTTTTTTATTTTATGTTTTTGAAATTCTATTTTGTTATAGATTCTATATATACACGATAAGGTTTAATAACAAAGATGTATGCGATAAACAAACTAATATGTAAAAGAACTATTATTTATCTAGTATCATTTTCTGTAAAATCAAAAAAAATAAAGAAAATGTGTTGAATTCGTCAATCACACACACACACACACAAACAAACACAAACAAAAACAAACAAACAAAAACACACACAAAAACACACACAAACACAAAAAAAA
>Ga0157364_1001607_pt1 | contig 19559 bp, 7 predicted proteins | sample AttsexASBM2_FD_111476 | JGI IMG/M metagenome (GOLD analysis project Ga0157364, IMG submission 111476) | Fungus gardens microbial communities from leaf cutter ant in Ribeirão Preto, State of São Paulo, Brazil - Atta sexdens ASBM2 | ecosystem: Host-associated > Fungi > Mycelium > Unclassified ...
CTTGAACAGATTCTTCGATCAATAAAACGTACTAGCAATAACGATGAAATGTATCTAATTGACTTGAAAATGATGTTGCCATTTTATCAGAAGAGCAGCTAGATCTTCGTAAAAATGTAATCTGCCAAGAGACGTATTTTCTCGTTCGTTTTTTATACAACTAACCGAAAATACGAGGCAATGCAACTTTTTGTTAGATCGTTTTGGATGTAGTTACGAGTAATTTTGATTTTACTACTATACTTTCACTTCGTGAGTGATGTTCTAAAAAAAAGAAAAAGAAAATTTTTTTCTTACATAACGATTCTCATTTTCTTGTAAAATAAAAAAACTTAAGAAAAATAACAAATGTATGAAAATTATTTTTTTTACATTACTAATTTTGGATAATTAAAAATAACTTTTGCAGTTATTAGAAATAGAAGATTTTAAATTACAGTTCGCGATTAAAAATATACTTTAACAGAATTGTATTATAATTTAATATAACTCTTAAAATATGTAAGTTTGGTAAACTACACATTCTTTGAATTGCTCATTATAGTTATAAAAAAATAAGTATTGTGCGTATATAAATAACTAATATGTAAATAACTTTTATAGAGGATTACATATTCGTAATTTTAGTATGAAATTGGAGGCAGAGGATTGATCAAAATGACATATCAAATGGCGACACAAAAACTTTGTCTATCTCGCAGTGAGGGAGGACAATCGCATCATACGAGATCGAAATTGTTCGACCGGCGTGACCGCTACAGTTCGTTTCACTGCCGAACATAAAATGCAGACGGTGTACCAGTTGATGCTCATGTCTGCTATAGTGTTTCGTGTCACACTCTATTCCTAAAATCGTCTCCATCGTTTGCCCACTTCCTAGGTCACTATCCGAACCTTTCGTACACTCGCTGAAATAGACGTACAATATAAAGTGGACGACAAACGCTTTAAAAAGACGTACCCTCGTAAAACTTCTTCCATTTGACCCTTTCGAGAGAAGTAGCTTTATTTGTAATGACATATATATCTCGTTTTCTCTCTTTTTCTCTTCTAAGAATGCGTTACATGTATATATTTGTATGTAGAAAAGAATAAGGTCAATTAAATATATCTTAAGATATCGTTTATAGTTATTTTATATACACACACACATATATATATATATATATATATATATATATAATATAATAATTATTTATAAAAATGATTAATTTTCTAAATTATTTTCTTTGCTTTAATATTGCTAAATATTTATTTATAATTTTTGTACTAAATTATTTTGTTCTGTTTCATAGAAAGCTAATCAATCACATAAATGAAAAGCTCGATGAAAAGTTAAAATTATAAAATAATATATGGAATTTAACAATATAATCAAATTAATAAGCTGTATTATTAAGATTTTCAAACGACGAAAATGTTCGGAAATATATATGATAACACTTTATGGATAAAACCTTTATTATCTATTTACAATTATAAAACTTATTTAGCTTTATATAACGCGAATAACTATGAACAAAAAATCGTTAATAAATTTCTCAATTATTCTTTTCATTTGCAAAAGAATATTTTAATTACTAGTACATAGATATTATGTTCTGCGAGATAACGCTTATCGACATTACGTTTTGCGAGATTTTCAAAGGAAATGCTTTCCACAGAGATGGCTCCTTTTACCTACAAATTGATTGTCTACAGTATCGTTTGCCTATATCACTTTTACTGACAGTTTCTTTACACATAAAAATTATTGGCTATAGTTCGATTGCACTTTTCCGCAGAAATAAAATTTTTATAAATGGAGTTATATTTGCGTACATGTATTATTGCCTACAGCTCAATTGTTTGCATGTACTATTCTCTGCTTTAAAAACAAATTCTGTTTTAAAAAACACAAATTCTGTTTTAAAAAACACAAATTTTCTGCTTTAAAAACACGAATTCTTTTGTGAGCAAAACATTAATGTTTTTGTTAGCAACAAATTAATTTAATTAATTTCTTATTTAGAGAATCTTAATTTTTTTATCACATGTCATGAAAAATGACAATAATTCTGTAGAATAACTATAGAATTTTTAATATTATTAGGATTACTTATACATACTAATGTATCAACTAATCTTTACTAATGTATCAACTAATTATAATCGCAATAGGAATGATTTATAAGGGGCCCTACATGCTAATGATTCAGGGGATGAATTCTCTACTTACTCGTGATCATGTGAGACATGAAAATAATTGCTGGATTCATACTGGATCCGATGTGTGTCGTACAACGCTCTATAATCAAGAAAAGAGGATTTTGTTTCGTATCATCGAAATAAAATTCTGCTTTCTGATTGGTTATAGAACGATATGACGCACATTGGATCCAGTGTGAATTCAGAAAATGCTATATTATACAATGAAAAATCTCACATATATACAAAAACCGTCTTATAAATTAATTTATTATTTTATTCTTCTTTATTTTATTCTTCTTTATTATAAATTTGTCTTCACAATTTAAAAAAATTTTTTTATAAATATAGATTTAATTTTTGTCGCTTCTAGCCTCAAATTGGAAAGAAAGGAAAAACTTCTTTCTATTTATTGGTTTGTTCTTATCATTGACAGACAAGTGTATAAAGATTTTACGTTTCTTTGTAAGATGCATGAACCACAAATATCTCTTAAAGGGGCTATCAAATTAATTAATTGACCATATACAAAATTATCAAAAACGTCATAGACATCGATTAGAATATTAATTAATTTCGCGTTATATTAATCAACATTATTACACATATTATTAATATAATTTGTTATTAATATGATTGAATTACAGTTAATTAATTTAACTTTATATTAACTTGACACAGCATTGATTATTTAAAAAAGAGACAATCTCATTTTGCGAATTTAAAAAATTATATATTATAAATTCATAACTTTAATAAAGTCAATCAAGTAAAAAGTCGGTCAAAAATTAACGAATTGCCAAAGTTTCTAGACATGAAAGAGAATCTATTTTATTATAATATTATATAACCCATTCGCGTATTGGTTAATCATTATTCAGTCACTTGAAAAGTATACATATATTAGATAAGAGATTCAAAAAAATGATTTAAAGTAGAAAGAATAATAAATATTAATAAATAAAAAGAAATTATCCATTATTTTTGCATAAAATTGAATGGAAAAATAATGGATTTCTTTTTATTACACCTAATATAACAAAAATATATATAAAGAATACTAATATATTATATAAAAATATAATAAATTTTTTACATACAGAGTAATAAGTATTAATATTTCTTTCGTATATTATACTTTTATACGTTGCTTCTTCTATATTACGCTTCTATATTATTTACCTATTTTATTTATCTTTTCATGGCGTTTCCAAGTTATTGAAGATCTCATTATGAGTGCTTGACAAAAAATAAAATGAAATTATAACATTTAATAGCTTTTCCATAGATTTAGAGATTATAACATTTCTTTCATGAAAATTATTGTAGAAATTATTTTATTCGCAATATATCTTGTAATATATATGAAATATATCATAAAAAGCAAACAATATGTTCTTACTTTTTCAGAATTAAATATACAACTTTTTAAAATTTATCCTAGCTTATTTTAAGATTAATATACATAGATTTATGAGATGTATTTTTATATTGGCACTTTCTCTCTAACTATATGATGCATATATGTATGTTAAATGCAATTTTATTTCATAGATATTTGTTACTTTAGTATAAAATATTATGCTAAACTTAATTTTTTATTTTGTTACTCATTGACTGACGAGCAATAACGTTATGTTGATTCTGCAACACATAATGATATAAGATCCAAATTAATACTTTTGCGGTCAGTGTATTTATTGTTGTACTGGTTGCACCATCTGGCTGAAACAAACTACGACCATGAACAAACTAAACACATATTTTTTTTACAATATCGTAAACTCGTAATATAAAAATATAAAAGCTCAATATAAAAGCAATAATATTAAAGTTAAAGTACTTCATTGTGTGTTTTTAATTTTTATCTGTAACTACATGCAATATTAGTTGTATATCTGTAAAAAATAAAATGTTAATTTTAATTTATAGTCGTATAATGAACTTTCTGAATTCTGAGACATGCAAAAATGTTAAAATTATAATAACATAAAAGTGTTTTGTGCAATTTTGCAATTTTAAACGTCTTAGGGATGAATATATCTGTTTGCTCCAAGAGGGAAATGCCTTAAGAGATGTAGCGCAAAAATTGAAACTATGTGAATATGAAAGCGCATAAATAGCGTATACATCCTGTGTATTTGATTTTCCAAATCGGTTATTATTAAGACGTGGGGGGGAGGGGGAGGGGGCAGTTAGACAAATGTGCCATCAACAGATCACAAAGAATTAAGCTCATTGTTAGATTAAAGCATTTCTTAAAAGAGATCGATATTTGAAAAATAATTATATATAAAAAAAAATAAATTTTTTATTTGTTTTCTGAGTAATATAATTAATATTATATATTAATATAATGAAATAATTATATATACTTTTAAGAAAAATACTTTTAAGAAAAAACAAGTAATTTTTTAAAATTTCATATATAAAACTTTTAACTATTTTTAATTTTTATTTAAATCATTTAAATAAATAATTATATAAATAATTAGTAATTAATAATATTCACATGATAAATTATTTGCTTCAGAGTTGCTCCTTTAGCGCAAGATTGGTATTGATTATATTCTCCTATGCCTTCTCCTTAGAGTGCACTTACGAAAGCATTTGCGGATAATTACGTAGACTAATGATTAATAATAGTCTTTTGCACGACATTGAACAGCACTTAGGTTTATAAAGCTCACAATAAAGTATTCAGTTTCATCAAATGAGGGTTACAGTTTGAACTCAAAGGATATTAATTAAAATGGCTTTAAAAAAAGTTTTTTAGTCCGATTACTTGCGGCACTTTTAAATGCACGATGCGAAGAAGCGACTGAGTTAGTTAAAAAAAATTAAATTTTATTTATTTTATTTTGAAAAACGTGGAGATAAAGTTATATGGAAAGACATTTCAGAATGCTCTGTCGCAGATTAACGCACTATGACATTGCGCATCGAACACACTTGCGTAAGGGTTCATGCAGGTCAACATGCATTATGACTTCATATGAAACAGTGTGCTTGTCAATCTTTTAAATTTAGGTCAAGAAACTAAATCCATACGATACACATACATACACACACGCACACACACGCATGCACGCACGCACGCATCCCAAGGAATGGATTTTGTACAATCTTATAAGAGAAACTAGGGATGAGATATGACAATATCTTAAATTATAATAGAAATTTATTTACTGAAATCTAATTTATTTTTAAAATTAAATTACACGTAATTTAGGGTTTAAGTTTATGTATAAAAATATGTATATTTATATTTGTGAGATGTGAATAGATTTGAAGGATTGTATGTGTGTGATGATTGTATATGCGTATATAAGTTCATGGATGTTAGATTATGTGATAGTAAAATTGAATTATAATGTTTTGTGTAATATGTATGGAGATGAGAGGACAATCTAGAAAATTCAAATGAGGACTAAAAAAATTGCTAATGGTCTGATATATAGACTGATGAAATTATTGTGTAATATTATATCTCAATTCATTAAGTTCTATTATCGTGAGGATTTGTCATATCGAAAAGAAGAAGGGAATAAGTTAATAAATTGTGGAAATTGAAAAATTAATTTTTTACACAGTTTTATACAAATTAGTTTTTGTCTCGAATTTGTGTATGAGAAATCACTCCTTAAAATATTTTAGAATATCCATTTTGCATGCATAATAAAAATTGAAATAAATAACAATGCGATTAACAATTAAAAATAAATATATTTCGTTACAAGGCAAATATATTATTAAAGAACAAATATATGTAGCGAACGTTGCACGCGCAACTTACATGAGAGCGTGCGTAATCATTTATTTAATTCGTTAAGAATGACTTGAAGTAAGTCGAAACGCGACGTACGAAATTAAAGATATAGTTCTGTATTAATATATATTAATACACAACTATAAATCTTTATTATTATATATATATATACTTGCGCACTAATTATCTTATTGATTTTTCCTACATATATTTTTTCTGTAATTTGTTAAATATTGAGGAGTCCTATTTCATTTTGTTAAATATATTATTTACATTGAATAAATATGTTATGTATCATATTAAGAATTCAGACATTTTACGTAGGCAGTTGCAGAACATGAAGATCAGTTTTTATTTCATGTTACTACGTTTATTTTTTATAGAATTATAAAGTCTCTTTTCTTGATTGAATCAGTATTTATTGTATTATACTTAAAATAAAATAGATAAATTAGAACTTACTTATATATTTGAATTTTAGTGTACAACTGAATACAACGATAAATAACAGACCTATATTGTATTTTGAAAATCCGGCGTGAACATATGATACATGAAAGAAAGAACAATGTGTGTTTTTTGCTTGTAATTTGACAGGTACGCTAACAGGTTATCAAAAAAGGTGCGAAACATGTGTAGTACATGTGCTCCGAAATACGATACGCCGCTATCGAGTGAAGTACAAGCGAGCGCTAATCGACTTCTTAATTGATCGAGATCAATTGAGATCGACGTGCTCACCAATATTTTCATACAGAAAAATTGCAGTGAGATTTTGTTTCAAAAAGTTGAAAACTGCAGCGCTTCAAACTAGTTTAAACCAGTGCAGAGATGTTTATCTCGATCGATTAGTTCGCAAGAAAGTATTAATTTAATTATGGAGACAAAATTGATTTCACCTTTTGTTCATAAACTAGGATTTTCAAAAATTTTTTTAAATTACAGATTAATGGAATTGCTAATATTTTCGCACAGAAAAATAGTATTAAAATAATTTTGACTTTGTTAGAAAAAAAATAATTTCATATACGTTATGAAAGACACTTTGTCAGTCGATTATCAATCAAAGACAAAATTTCAATTATCCATTTGTTGTTGCAGTAAAATATATATATAATTTATCTGAAGAGTAAATTACATTTTTAATTAAATATATACTTGTATAAATTAATTTCCTATTATTATCTTTATAATAAATTTAACTCAATTGGAATACAATTTCATTCAAATTTTTACGTTTTCAAGAGAGATAAAATTATGATTTTAATCTAAATTACGAAAATAAAATTTAATCGTCAATTAATTATTACACATATTAATCAAAGTACGATTAACAAGAGAATACATAATAAAATGCAAAACTTTACATGACATTCCTGACATTAATTGGACTTTTTATTATTACTTTTGAAATTTTAATTACTTTGTCAAAAAAATATAACATTGCAAAATAAATTTAAAGAAAACCTAAAAATATTAATAAAATACATACATAAAGAAAGCAATATAGTCTAAAGGAATGAAAATTTAATATACTGTTTATAATAAAAATTAAAATATATTTATAATTAAAACATATTGAACTGTCTATAGATGAATAAAATATTTTATACATATGTTTTTAAGCATTCATATACCTTTCTTTATTATTAACATCCTGTATAAGCGATAAGAATTAGGTTTAGTTAAAATTACTTTCATATAAGCTCTGAGGATTCAGTATTCGCGTAGCAACGCGCCGGAATGTTGGAGACACGTTGCGCCTCTTTATTGCTAAACACCTGAAACCGCACAATATCGGCCGAACATTACATGTCCCGCAGGCGGCTGTGATCGCGTGTGATGTGGCGAACCGTTGGTGCTTTGTTGCACGCCGATATTTGCATCGTTGATTTCTCCGATCGGATACACTCGGTCGCGAATAACCACGCCTCTTTATGCGTATGAAAAGCAAAAGGACACTGTTACTTTCGTTCTGAAAGAGAGAGAGAGAGAAAGAGAGAGAGAGAGAGAGAGAGAGAGCGAGAGAGAGAGAGAGAGAGAGTAAAAAAGAAAGAGACGAAATTTTATCTATAAAAAGATTTTATCTTATTATAATCAATCTTTTAGCTAACGGAATCTACTATTAGAGACCATTAAAATAAAAGCAAAGGAAAATAAAAAAAATCTTATTGAATCTAATTATTCTTATTTTTGTAAGCTTAAGGATGAATGTCATTCAATACAAAGTGATTAAATTTTGACTTTGATTATTTTATATAAAAAATTGTATGTGTGATACTTAATCAACTGTAATTATTATTATTTATTATTTTGAAATAACAACTCGGGGAAATTGTAAAGTTATTACAGAAATGGAATACGATGGTCATTGCTTTTTTCTTGCCTCCAGCGTATCAATGAAGTACATCGAATTAGCTCTTCGTCGAATAAGATTTCCCAACGGCGGCGTCAACGTCTAAGCTACTCTTGAGGCCATAGAGCTCATGACGGGGTACGGGGTGTCCAAGTCGCGGGGACGAACATTGGCAATATCCTGTTTTTCCAGGACTGCGGAATTAAATATTTGCTGCGGCGAAACAAGAGTTACGTCGCAGTTCGTAGCCATCTCGGGGGGAATCGTTGGATACCCGAGAGCCAACGATACTGTCGCCTCGCTCTCTTCGAGCACCCTCAGGCGAGAAGCAATATACCGAGGAAACCGTCCGATATCGACGTTTTTTTTCGTGGGACTTTCGGGTAATAATTTCTACGTCTGAGACTTGAGGCCGAATGTGTACCGTGCGTGTAATTTACGACAGTGATGTCGTAACAATTTGTTATACTTGTCGCAGTTATTTGAACGGTTTTTAGACACGAATAACAAGTAATTCTTAATTTAAAGTATTTATTATTAAGGTATAGAAATGTGATGAAAACTTTGTTAAATTATTACTCAATCTTTATGTAAGATAATAAACGGTATATTATAATAAATGATAAATAATAAATAATAAATAAATAAAAGAATAAAACATTACAAAAAAATACACAGTCACAAAAAAGCGAAACGTTTAAAAAATGTTTTTACAATAATCAATATCCTTTATACTTAATAATATCTTAAAATGAAGATTACTGTTATTCATATTTAAAAAAATCATTCAAATACTGCAAGAACTACAATGAATTGTTATGACATGTTCCATAATTTATTGTGTACTATAATATTGAAGAAAGAAAAATGCATTTCATAATATCATTAGAAGAACTCATAAATTTTTATTCTAAAGTTTTTATTAAGATTTTTATTAATTCTTTCTCTCTCTCTCTCTCTCTCTCTCGTATCTTTCCATTTTATATTCGTAGTGTACTATACTTGAAACAGTATATCTTGGCAATGAAATTTGCACAATACAAATGTGAAATAATTTTTACGCGCTATAATCGAAGAGTTTGATCGAGATGTATATTAAAAAGGGTTGCTGTGTAAAGCGCGCTGAACTGGTGCACGGTATGAATTATTACGTTGTTTTCGCATGGACTTCGATGGTGAATATTTGGGGAGTGTGGTGCTCGACCGTGTAAAAATTCACTGAATTATTGGCTTTTCTGTACAACGAGCGACGGCGCCCAAACGAATATCCAGCGCGACGCCAGCAACGAATTCACTATCGAAATGCACGGCATACTTTCCGCGATTGTTCGGGCTGTGCGAAAGCCGGGTAGAAACGGAGAGATCAAACGTATACTTGATTTCTCCATTAAAATTTTATTCAGCAGGAATTCTAGACATGCTTGTGCTTTTCACAATGCTCGTGTTGCAATCCAGCGTTTCCGTTATTTTGATACAATCCTATACGAACGCAATGTGTAAAAGTATCATTTTATGGTACAGTTCGATAATAGTTAAGATATAATTTAATTATGCTTCTATGATTGATATTTCAGATTATTAGCTTGTTGCTGACGTTGACTAAATATTTCTATTTTCCTGTTCGTGGTGGCATGCATGCACCGTTTGTGCACATAAAACTCATTTTTTTCGAATATTACAGAAGCGTTTTAAATCTACACACAGTTTTCATTTTTACATATTTTGTTTTTAATAAAATATTTTGTTTAATATCATTCAAAACGGTTTTATTAAATGTTGCTTTATTTCAATAAAAAAGTGATGATACTTGTAGTTTTATGACTGTATTGAAAATAAATGCACGAAAATTTATTCTTTTATTGTTTCATTTTGTATGATTTCTTGTAATAATATATTTATTAAAGAAATAGAAGGCATTATACAATATTTAAAAAATTGTTTCTTGTTTGAAAATTTTGTATCTTTGAATGCATAAATAAAAGAGTATAATTTGGAAATGATACAATTGAGATTTGCTATTTTATTATAATATATAAAGTCTATCAATATATAGAAAAATCAAAGATTTTTTTAAAAGTCTATTATATACACATAGAGAAATCAAATATTTTTCAAAGAGTAAAACATTAAATTGTAGAATTGTGCATGCGAAAACGACGTCAACTTTCGCGATGATCCAATATCAGCGCAAGTCCTCTTTCGCATGGCGGCCGTGATTGAACTCCGCGGAACTATGCGATTCCGATTGTTGTTGGCTGAGCACAGAGTACCAGAGCTCGTCGCATCACGACTAATTGCAACAAAGCGTTTCGTCGGACGCATCGAGGGGAATGGTGTGCGAACCTTGTGCACGAAGCTTTTATCTGGGATCATATGATATCTCTCTTCTCGTATAATCGCGAGACTCTCACCGATTTGTGCGTGTTGACTGACACGAATGATATTCCTGATTTTATAGACATTGTAAAGGTAAATTAAATTTTTCGTTGATTGAGTTTCGTAGTCGGATCTGCCGCTTCGGCGAATAATATTGTACACATACACGCACACATATACACAGGTATATATGTACACAGGCATACGCGATTCAGTTCTTTTTTTTATCGAAAGTAACTTTTTATATTTACATTACATGTTGCATTATTCCTACATTCTCTCTTATTATATAAAATGAATTAATATTAACTATGAATAAAAACAATTTATTATTTTAAATATTTCTTAAATATACAGTTTTATTGAAAAAAATTATTATTAATATTATTAGCAAGTTTGAAAATAGATATCATATAGATATCTATATCTTAAATATAAATGTTTGAAATAGAAAAATATAAAATTAAATATTATATGCAGCTATTTTTTTATTGTAGATGTTATTATCAATATACATTTTAATTAAAAAATCGAAATAGTGGAATAGTTATATTGGATATACATATCTACTGATTTTACGTTTCTCGAACCCGCTTAATTATACAACAATGCATTTATTTATATGTTCCGTTATTATAAAATATGCGTGATTTGGTGTTGTGTGACAAACAAATAGGTATCATCAAGCTCTTTTCGAAAGTACAGCAAATATAAACACTTTAAGTTTAAACGAACAGAGAATATCAAGCAAATATTAAATCTTCCATTTTCTATATATGTATATATAATTTAATAAATGCATATAAATATACAATATATATGCACAATATATATAATTTAATAAATGAATACATATATGTAATTTTATTCACGTTTCTTAAAAAATACTTAAGAGATACATTAATATAATTTTCTCAATTTGCATTAAAAATTTTTGAAAATAAAATGCATTTTTTTTTGCAAAAATTACTTAAGCTAATACTTCTTTTTGTTCCTTTGTATTGTATTGCACATTAAATTCTTAAGTTTTAATTAATATTATTTTAAATTAAAATAAAATTAACAACAATTTCGTCGAATAAATTGTTTATACATATATTGCCTCAATGTGAAATCAGACGACAATACTTTCGTTGGTGCGAACAAAAGTTCGTTTTGTTCTGCATAAACGAATGACACGCTCCGACGGAGAGCGCTCTTTCGTGTCCGCCGAAATGTAAAACTATCCGTGGGACAGGCAGATTTCGCGGACCGCTTTTATTGCGAGTTTTGCCCTCGGAACGACACTAATTGAAATCGTCGAATTTCGCGCGTTGATGATGTTCGCTTTGATGTATCGCCTTTATACAAACTGCCAACAATAAGCGAAACATTGGAATGAGCGAACGAACTAAGCAGGGAACGTGATAATAAAAAGCATCAAATTAAAATGTGAAGCTACTCAATACGTTTCAGTATTTTATAAATGTTTGTCTGAGTTGAAATCAAATACTTTTGTATCGTATCATTTGAAAAAATATCGAAAAATTATTACAATTTATAATGAAAATTATTTTGTGCACCAGAATGTAACACAAATATATTATGTATATAAATGTTTCATTTTATTTAAAAAAATTATTTAAGAAATTAATAACGTATGATGAGATAAAAATTAAAAAAATAATAAAAAATAAAGTTTAATTAAATAGAATGCAAAATATTAATTTTTCTATCTATATGCATTTATTTTCCTATTTTTTATAACTCTTTTTAAACTTGTACGTTAATAATAATTACATTAATTATTCAAAAGTATAAACGTAAAAAAATAAAAATGTGAAAAGTTTGCTTACATAAAGAATTACTGATTTAAGAGCAGCGCACTGTAGAATATGCCCTACAAGAAATTTAAGGCTTCATAAATGCCATAGCTTCTATTGATGCAACAGGTCGCGAATTCGTTGGTAAGAAGTCGTTAAGCTATCATGTTTCAGAGAAATTTATATTCATGCGCGATTAGTTATGTTGATAGAATAATATGCAGTTATCTCTTTGTTTCTTTTTTGAATTGCGCATTTTTATATTTTTTGTATTACGTAGTAATATATATTACATTAACACATCGATTATATAATATTTTTGTTATTTTAATTTTACGTTATAACGGATTGTTGTAAAATATGTAATTATTTCAGGCATTATTACTGATAAGTTTTAAATCATACAATTTAAATACATAGTTAATTGTAAGATAATTTTGTTTGTTATTCATGTCAATTCTAGCAATCTACATAATTTGAAGATCTTATAAAACAAGTAACATTTCACATATAAAGTTGTTATAAGACTCGCTGGTTTCGACAAGGTGCAACAGGTCACGAACTTCATAGTGAGAGAATGCCACTGCCTCGTTTAAACTATTATTCACAGCCTTAATTCATATGCATGGAAAATGCGAGCGCCAAGAATTGGAGCAATCGAAGTGAAGTTGAAATTCATTTAACGCGCATTGCTCCGGGCAAACGAAGATCGTGAGGAACTCCAGTATATTGCTGCATATACTACGCGTGTAAATATTATCAAGCTTTTAATCCCGAGCGTAGAGTGTTATTGCAAAATAGTTTGCGAATAAATTGCATGGAATTTGTTGGAAAAACCATAAGACGAGATCAGAACGAGTGTTTAACTTTTCATCGCGGTAAACAAGTATTCATTTCATTGAACATATTGAACATAGATTCGATCAGTCAAATGTTAGTTTGAAATGATTTTAAAATTAAAAATTATTTGACTTTAAAATTAAAATTCCTTGAACATTACTGAAAGTTCAAATATGGAACTCGATTAATTTAAAAACTTTAATTTTAATTTTTTTTTTATTAAATATTTTCTTTTACTTATCCTATCCATTTCAATACTTATTTGAAGGAGAATTTTGTTAAATCTGATATTATTCAGCAAAATATTCTAATATGAGCCAAGATAGATGGTAAAAAAGTATCAAATTGAAAATATCAAATTTTGTACCAGAAAAATGCCATTTGTGGGAAGTCTTATTCAACTGAAAGCGTTTGCTTGTGGAAGCTTGAACAAAGAACATGCTCCATCGATAAACATGTGTAAAAAGTAGTTCAAACGATTCAGAAGCAATGATTTTGAATGATAAAGAGCATGAAAAGCCATCGAAAAAATTTGAAGATGCACAATTGGAAATTGAAGTCTGAAACTATCACTGAACGGTATCAATACAACCGAGCTATGAAGAAAAAACGATCGAAAAAATGCGTTTTTTTTTATATATAAAAAATTTTTTTTATATATAAAAAAAATCCGTAAAGTCATACTTGTATACCCAATATTCTAAGAATTTAAAATAAATAATTAAGAATGTATAAGCTAATGAAAAATAACTTACTTAACTAATGTCGAATCTACATTGATATAATGGTTTCTACGTTATTTTGATGTTTAATTAACGATTATTTATCGCTGATAATATATGCTTGACGACAACTTAATTCAAACTACGCATTTAGTGTCTACTTTGAAAAAATTAAGTTGAGATAAACATTATGATTTATTCTTATAAAATTAATCTATTATTACATTCGGCTATAATTTTGATACTAATTCTATTCTCGAAATCAAATCACTTTATCATAAATTATAAAATCTTATAATATAATTTAACATTGCAATTTGCATAATAGTATAGGTGTTCAATTTCACTTAACAATTAATTCTCTCAAATTGATTCTATACGTCTCTCATAATTATTAGAACTGACTTCATTGCTTGTGCTAAAAAAATTACAGTTATTAAGACTAGAGAAAAATATTAAACTTTACTTGTTCTTATAAATGAAACTATCATATTTAATTATTTCGTTAACCTGATAGCTGAATTTGTAATCAACGAATCTGCTTCTGTAATTGTACTTGATTTTATAAATTGTTGAAATGTTTTGATGCGTACAGAACGAAATCGAGACATCTAGAGTAGAATATAATATTATAGTGTTTAACAAGCAACAGGTCACCTGAGTTGGTCAGAAGCAAGTTAGATAAGTATTGTATGACCTCATTAAACTATTAAATACTATCCGCATTCGTATGCAAGGTGAGATACAAGAATACAAGCTTGAGCTACGAATATGGTTGCACGTATGTGACGGAGTAGAATTTCCATTATTTTACACAGACGTATGGAGGCGCGTCGACGCGAGGTATTCTCTTCACCGTCTTCCTTTTCGAGTTTACAACCGGCTGCGCTATGATACGAAAGCTCCATAGAAAACTCAGGAACCATGTCACCTCTCACGTAGGACATAGATGGGGCGGATAGTAACTCATTTGCATTCTACGATATGATATTGAGGTGGTCCAACCAGGGTTATTCGACGCTAGAAAGATTGAATCTCGAGGATAGGGAGAAACGACGTAACGAAGTGTGCGAAAATATTGAGAGAGAGACATCGATCGGGTTTTTGCGTAGGAGATATATTGGAAAACAAATTGTCGACTATCGCAGAATGATAGGAATTTGTATCGGTTTTTATGAGAGATTGATACAAAAAAAATGAAGTGGTATTACTTTTTCTAGGTACTGTCATATATAATGATTTTAAATATAAAGATTTAGATTGTGAAGTGTTAAATGAATTAATTGAAACAAGAGATAATGCAAATTTTGATTTATTGATTTAGAATTATAATTAATTTATGATTCTACAATAATTCATTTCAAAAGGATTTTATAATATTTGAGCAATTTATGACACTGACTTTTGAGATTTAGCTATGTATGCTTTGTTATATATATTTCTCCATTATTTTCCACAATTGAATTGTGTCACATAAAGTATAGATACTCGACTAGATATTTTAGTTTGGCGTGACCTAGCGAGTTGTTCGCTTTTCGCTCTGATTCATCGCATTCAACTCGGAGAAACGCACGATAAAGGTTGCAATCGTACCGGCTATTCGCGCACTGACAAAAGCCAGCGAAAAGAATGACGTAGATTGTTCCGCAACTGTTGCATCACTGTTACATCTACTGACATGTTATTCGACTGTATACTTGATATTACGCATAGGAATGTCGAGAAGAGACAAACTTCTCTAACAAATACTCAGATTAATTCGTTGAGTTACATTTTTGAAAAAAGTTTGTATCGTTCAATCATTAAAACATTTAAGTCATAGAACTTTAATTTATTTTCTTCGTATCAAGTTTTTTGTATTGTTCAAAGATTTAAAAACATTTAAAGTTGAAAATATAATATTAGGACAAATTATTGCTTCCTAAATAATAAGCATTAAAAACACTGTCATAAATGATACTCTAAAATTTTTTGTAGTGTCGGTTTTACTAGTTTCGGTGCATCAAAAACAATATAATAAATGTGATATATTGATTGCATTTAATATAAAAAGCGATTTTGTTTGTAATTGTAGTAATTTTTTAATATGATTATTTTTTGCTCTTAGTTCTTCACTGAATCTAAATATAAGCCAATCATGTTAAAGAATTTTACGATAGTTACAAAGTTATTATTTCTGTTAAATGCAGCCAATTTGTTATTAGTTTTCCAATTTGAGTAATAAATGTACACGATTGCAATATTTGAAATCAATCAAAAAATGTGTTGTACTTTTTATCCCTAACGATATCTTATTAAGCATCGCGATCCATAACATTCGTGATATCTTATTCATGCTAGACGACATTGAACAAAGATTAGCGAGATCCTTCGTCCTTTCAATCGTCGTCGAGGAAGGCGGTAGTGGCGAATGGGAAACGTGAGGGAGGTGGTCGCGCGAACGAGAACGCGAGGATTCGCTTCGTCGACCGCAACTAAAACGTGGCCCCGCGACAGAGAGAGTTCAGCTGCCAACCGGTAATGGGATTCCTCTGTTTCCCGGAACAATGATACGCTACGTCGCGGTATGAATTACGCATAATATAACGCCGGCTGGCTTGGTTTGCGGGGGTTGTATACGGCACGAAAGCATAGGAAAGGGTAGGTTCAGTGTGAGCACTCCGTGGAATATGAAATTCAAAAATCCCCAGATTGAAGAGAGATGTATGCCGCATAGTCTCGAGAGACGATGAGAGTCACGCGTTGTCTGCGAGCTTTTGCTATAGTAGCAATTGTCAACGAGGTGATGCAAATTGTACCGGTAAAACCGACGATTGGAGTTGCTTTGAGATACGTGTGGAATTGAGATACTTGACTATAAATTTTGAAAACTGTCTAAGCAAATTTAAAATTATGTTATAATAATATTATAATTATGTTATAATAATATTTTATTTTAGTAATATAAAATATATACATATATATGTATATATAAAAGATATAATTTATAAAAGATAAATTTATAAAAATGAAATTTTTTAATTTTTAACGATCTTATCTTCTGTATGTATTTAAATAGTCTTTCTTGGACGTATATTATATTTATGAAAGGAAAAGTTATTAGATAATAAGAGTATATATATATACATATATATATATATATATATATATAAATCATATATATTTTTGTATACATTTATCGCTAATTAATTATGAATTAAACAAATAAAATATGCTTTTTAAATATTATTTTTATCAAAATCATTTTTATTGAAATGCGTCTAGTTTATATCAATTGTATCACGATTTATTTACATGTAACTTTTGTATAAATACTAATATAAAATTCAAAGCAAGTTTTAATTATAATATTTAAATAATTGCATTATAATTAATTATGATAATTATTTCTAAAAATTTTGTAATTACTTTATATAAAATTATTAATATTCAGATTATAGAATTATAAATGCAATTCGGATTTTACATACATATAACATGTGAATAGTAATACTTAAATTATTCAAATAATTTAAACGCTTGAATTTAACTAACAATAAGCGGATAATAATTATTTTGAACAATTCCAACTACTACAGTATCAAGAAGTTTTACAACTCTAATATAATATATAGATCTAATATAATATATAGATAGCTATAATACAATTGTATATGATACAATTGTATACAAAATATAATTATATAAAATATATAATGAACATGTGATATAATGAAAAGGTATAGTAATAATAAATTATAAGTAATTAATAAAGCAAATAGCAAATCATAAATTTATACAGTTGATTTAATCGTGACTGATTTTTTTATGTAATAACTCAAAGCGAGAAATTACTCGTCAAGTATTTATGTCTACTTATGTATATAGTGTCCAAGCTAACATTGTTGTTACTAATGTTACATATAATATTACATATAATGTTACATATGACCTCAAGATTTTGTCAAGAGATATATCCTTGTTAGCTTTTATAATTTGACCTGTATGTATACACAACGTGATTAAAAAACCAGAATGTTAATGTCAATGTAATTAAATTTACAAGATTGCATTGCAATTATATATATTTGATTATAGAATCAAAACTTCTATTATTCATATTTCTTAAAAAGAAATGTGCAAATGCAATTACAACTTAGATTTTATAATACATGTGTATAGGAACTCCTCATTTACTGAATATCAATTATTGAATATTTAGATAATGTATAAGATATCACTGCAAATTTAAATTATTAGAACTTAATATGACTAATTAAAATTATTTAATTAGATTATGATTATAATCTTTATAAAATACGTGTAATATACAGATAGTAAATTATTAAAACATAATTTTATACGAATATTATATTTTTATACATTAGGTATGCAATATTTCAAATTATTTTTTATAAATAATAAAAATATATATTAATCACTTAGGAAAAATAAAACATTAATATTTGCAATATTTACCATTATTGAATTTTTTTATTTTCTAAAGCATATTATCATAATAAGAACTTGTGTAGTTATATAATTTTCTTTAGCTTATATATATAGAGCTGTGTTCTTGCATCTACATTATAATTTCCAAATCTTCTACGTAATCCCATATATTATGAGTTTTTCTCAAGTGATCTTTTAACACATCTATTCCGTAAAATGTTCTAATAGAATAATTGCAATGCATGCAATTTGTAGAACAATTTTCGGTGTTCAATGTGAAATGTAACGGCAGCCAGGTACTTGTAATTTTGTTTCGTATCTCAATTATTAATTGTGAATGTCGTTGTATCAGATGTTCCTCTAACCATGATTTGTTATATGCATTACACCATATCTCGCTACAAATTTTGCATTTTACAATATATAATTCTACTTTAGAGAAATACTGCCATATTGGGTGAATATCGTTTATCCAATCTAAGACGTGTCCGTTATTATATATTTTATGAGACTGATATAAGTGTGCTATTGGAGCCATCTCTAATCCATACTTATAAATTTTATCACAAATATTGCACTGTATGTTAAATTTGTTTAATTTATTAAAATACTTCCACAACCAATTATTTCTCTGCGTCATTATATCCGTACAGTATCATGCAGCGTGTGTTACTAAATATGTTGTATCGACACTGCCGACTATGCCAAGGAAAATATTCAGAAAAACAGTTTGGGGACGATCGAAGAGAAACATATTTTGATTCTGTTTTAAAATACAAATATAAATACATAATTAAAATCTTGTTAACAGTTAAGTGTTATAGGTTTGTTTAATTGCTTGATGCCCAGAGTTAATCATTTAAATTGAAATATATTTATATTTTCTCTAACTTGAAAAAATAAAGCTTAAATAATTATTAAAGATAAAAAGCATAAGCTTACATAAAAATATATTTTACATATTGTATAAAATTGTGTCAAAAATGTTTCCTAATATTTTGTTTCTGTGATTATTAGAACATAAATTATTACAATTATTTATATTAGAAATAGAAATTAATAACTGGATTCGCGTA
>Ga0157364_1001608_pt1 | contig 19557 bp, 5 predicted proteins | sample AttsexASBM2_FD_111476 | JGI IMG/M metagenome (GOLD analysis project Ga0157364, IMG submission 111476) | Fungus gardens microbial communities from leaf cutter ant in Ribeirão Preto, State of São Paulo, Brazil - Atta sexdens ASBM2 | ecosystem: Host-associated > Fungi > Mycelium > Unclassified ...
ACACACACACACACACACACACACACACACACACACACACACACACACACGCACGCACACACACGCACGCACGCACGCACGCACGCACGCACATATACACACATTAGTAAAAAATTATTTAAAACAAAAATAAATATATAAATATGAATCGTTATTGAAACAATTAAATAAATTCAATTCATCAAAAATAAAATATTAACAAGATATATCTACATAAATAAAACAATAATGTTAATGTAATTTTAATTTTTTCTTTTAATATATATGTAAATTTATTATTAATTAACGTATTATTAGTTAATAGAAAATTTCATATTACAATTATTTTATATAACAATAAAAAAACTATTGAATAAGATTCGACTAATTTATGATTAATTGATGAAAAGTATTGATTATTAAATAATAGTAAGTTTACATTATTTTTTACAAAAACTAAATGCAATCTGTATACAAGAATCACTTTTTATTAAAATATGCAATAATTAATTACATTATTTTTAAATACTGATTTTTTCACAATTTCTCTCTTAAAAAAAAATCCTTCACATGATTTCCACTTTGATAAAAGATATTATAATAGTATTTTTATAATATCATGTCAATCTTATTTGCTACTTTAATTCGAAATATTACTATACACATCTAATGCAAGAATTGGAACATTCTCGTGCAAGAATTATGATCATTCTGTTTTTAAGATTTAATATATAATTTATATATATATATATATATATATATATATATATATATGTGTGTGTGTGTGATATATTTAATTTAATTATATTCTATAAAGATATCTACATATTTGAACTCTTATATTCAAATTACAAGATTATCAAGTTAAATTTTTCTATATCGTTATTTTAACTCAATTCTATACAATGTCACTAATATTACTATTATTATCAATATTATTATTAGATACTAATAACATGAATATCGTACTATCAAGCTGTTTTCATTAAAAAATAAGTTTCTTTCTTTAATGGCAGCTTATTGAAATTGTTTTGCTTTCGTCTAAATCTGTACAAGTAACAACATGGATCTATTTTAAAGCAACAACGTTTACAGAAATTTATTATTACACAAAAAATTTATATGGAAAAGTTGAAAGGACGTAAAATGGACGTTAGTTTTCATCCATGAGAGCACTATTTTAAATTTTAATTTTTGTCTGGACGAAAGCATTAATTTACAATCTATGCATGTATCTATTTATTATCATAATATACTATAACATAATATACTATACACCGCAAAAATCGAATTCTAAATTCTAAAATTTTCTCACTATTATAATAAGGATATATTTTCGTATGCGAAAATTCGTATAGTATGTAATTAGATAGGAACTGTCATATAAAAATATTTCCGTATACATGACTTTCGCAAATAGAATCGTAGATTTATCAAAATAAGAGCATTATATATGTCATAAAATGCTTTATCAGCTCTTTATGGTCTCCCGATTATGTTTAAACCTAAGAATTATTAATGTTTAAACCTAAGAGATGATACCTGAGGCCAAAATACTTATATTACATTATATTTTTAAACTGAGGAAATTTACGAAGTTTCACAATTTGCCTTCTAAAATGGGCAGTATTAATCATGAACTTTTTATCAATAATAATCTCCTTCAGTCTCCTTCAATGATAATATACGATATAACATCAATTATGATTTATTAAAATTTTTGTGACTATTGAATTCAGATTAAAAAAGAAAGTTAAAAAACGTATAGTTTCTTTGAAATAATTAATAATTATATAGATGTTACAACCACTATATGTAAATAGAATTTTCTTATCAAAATCACTTTACAAAGAAATTTTTGTTCTCTAAAAATAAAATTTGATGTTAAAGCAAATTTTTATTTCATTGTTTGTATCATTAAGATAATCGGACCTATTTTAACGCACCTCGGACCATGCTATTAAGAAGATTTACCATAAAACCTCGTAAACTTTTACTTTATGCCTACCTATTATGTATAATACATAGATAAAATATTGCAGTTTCATTATTTGAATATCTTTATTTCTATTGCGAAAATAAAAATATTAAAAATGAATATAAAATGATGGCACAAAATGGTTTGTATACAATGTGTTTTTATCTAATGTAATTATATTTTTAATGAACCATTGTTACCAAACGTCAGTTTAAGCCTCTTTGAGATTCTGCACAAGACTAGGCATGATAAGCTAGCATGATAGTATTTGGACAGAAATTCATATTTCAAATTGACTATTCTTATTCGTTTGATACTATGTACTAATGAATTGAAACTAATATGATCACAACGATTGTATCAAGTTATCTATTTGGTAACTTATGTATGTATCTATGGAAGATTTTAATCCTCCAAAAAAACAAAAATCTTTTTAATATCTTTTAAATAAAAGTTTTTACTGGAAATATATTAATTGTTTGTGTTGGTCTGTAACACAATTAAATCTGTCAGAAATTCATTTTTTCCTATCTCCCACTTTTAGTTTCCTTGTACAGCATATTTAGGAAATGATATAATAGACATAATTATAAATTGTTTTAATCTGTAAGGAAGAAAAATCTGATATTCTTATATCTATCTATAATTTATGATAGAATTAATATGTGCGTGATTACGAATGCAAATGTACATTATGTAAAAATATGTAAAAATCTGTGTCATTTCTTATATTTAAATATTCTTATATAACCTTTGGTGATGCAATAGTAAATATATATACTCACTGAATCAAGATGGATGTGCTCAGTTCAAACATACCTCTGATAAAACAATTTTCTCTTCCATATTAATCAAAATGTGTATGGCCATTTCCTGAGGTGTTAGATTCTTCACATAATTTTTCATTCTGTTCATATGTATAATTTTTTTTTGGAATAGTGCATTCCAGCGATGGCTTAACTCTAGTTAATGGAAACTTAGTCAATAAAAAATTAGATATATAACAAAACAGCTTGCACAAAGTAGGACATAATATTAATTGATGAGTTACTGCCCATAATCGATAATTTTGACCTTCAAATGGATCCAAAACAGCTGCACATAACATATGACTAAGATTCACCTGTACAGGCTATAAAGAACAAATAATATTGCACATAGATTTTCAAAGGATTATAACATCTATGTAACAAGGTATAATGTACAAACCAAGGCAACACTTTGAACAATCCAAAAGTGATATCCTACATTAAGGCCATAACTGAGGATTGACCAGCTCATATCAGATAAGGGCTCAATATTATATACACCTAATGGAATATTATATATAAATTGGATAATGGAAAGAGTAGCATAGTATTATTATTCATCTACTCTATTATTCTTATTCAAACACATAATTACCTCCAATCCTCAATAAATAATATGGTATTATAAGCATCAAACCATGCTGAATATAGTACAATGCTTTGTCTGCAAATATCTGTAAAAAAAATCTCATTTAAAATTTCATTTTACATAATATATTTAATTGCATAATTATGACTTACAATGCGAGACTCTGTTTCTGGAAATAAATATGCTAATACCGGTCCATTCAACAGATTCAAATGTATCCTAAAGATAGTAGTGACCATTGGGCTAGGATCCGCAGCCAGCAAATATAACTGTTTTGTAATAGAAAATATAGTAAACATAGTAAAAAATTTGTTAACTTGATTTATAAGAAATAAAATTTAATTTATTATAGAAATAAAATATAATTTATTATAATATAATTCAAAAAAGCTTACCTGTAATGCTGTTGTAATATGACAAGGATTTAATAGATATATGACAGTTCTGCTGGTGAATTTAAAACCGATTTCCATCCCCAGGACCAATGACATCATAATCAACAAGACTCGCCTGCCTACACGGTCCTGGCCAACGTAAGCTAGTTTCTTTGGCAAAGTTATTCGTTTGAGACCCCATATAATACAGGATATAATAAATACAGATATAAACAAAGTTTCTATTATCCGTCGTTTCAGTGTTAAGTAACTCGCACATTCCGGACCGACATTGCGTGGTATAGAGCCATTCACACCACCATATGCCCACTGGAACATTGCTCTAAATTAACTTCTCCTCCGGAACTGAAACAGAACAGCAATTGTTCTCAAGATCTACGAGTCTTTTATTGACTGCAGTCATAATGAGCAAAATAATCAAACGACTTTAGTCGAGACACTCAATTACTTTTCTTAACATAGAAATGAGAAACAAATCTTTTAAGTTTAATTGTAGATTGTAGAAGACCGTTTTATGATTAGAAGACCGTATTAAAAATAATTATCTAAATCCTGAAAAAATGTTTTTTTTTTATGTTAAATAGACTTCAATTATCTCATATTATTTAATATCTTTTGTCTTCGTTACAAATTATTTGAACGTTTATATTATTCGGTAATTTATTATTTTGTAATTTTGCGATCTTTTTCATTTATATATTTTTATGTTACTGAGAATGACTAATGAGGGTCGAAACGTATCATTGTATTTAAATTATTATAAAATTAAAATTCACATTAATACTTAACATCCTGCATTGACTCGCAATCTTTATCATTTATCTTTTGTTTTTTTAAATATAATTAATTTTAAATATCGAAAACATCTTTGTGTAGTGCTTACGAATTGATAACATGTTTTCGAAATTAGTTATAACTAGTTTTCGAAACTAATTATACATTCTGGCCATCACTTAGAATTAGTCATTATATCCACTTTAATTATTTACAGATATTTTTATACAGAAATCTTTTGGACAAATGCAAAAACTGAATTCTACAACAATAATATGGCATCAAATGTTTAAAAAAAAATACATATTTATTTAAGCAAAAATTTTCAGGGCCGAAGTAAAATTCTGGTTCTTGTGCTCAAAAGTTTCTAGTCTTTTCGATAATTTTTCTCTCTAAACTTGATACAGTGAAGAAAAAAAATATCGAAATGACACACAACTAAATATAAAATAAAAATAATATTTTGCTTCATGTAAAACGAGAAAGAATTATGAAGCCGTTTTAATTAACGATCAGTATGTTGCGGCAAGTCGAACAAGGTTAGAGTCAGCGTAAGCCAGAGGACATACGACGCTTTATTGATCTCGATGTCCAATTGTCAATCATTTGATATGCATAATCTTGTGTACCTTAAAACAAAAGATGTCTTTCGCCACAATGGAATCCGTGCTTGAGTAATAATACCTGCACTATACACTAAAATGAAAACAATTCAGAACATCGGAATGTCAATAGACTTGACTCCACGGGTTCGAAACCCCCCCCTCCTGATCCCTCCAATAGAACATCGATTGGCTGGACAGCGAACATACGAGGCAATCGAGATATCGTTACCTGGCTCCTAGATGGCGGCATCTTCATCAAAAATGTACTGTTTGCATTACACTTTTCTGCACTTTCGATTTATCGATTTAATTTAGGCCTGTTCTTTTTTGACTAAACTTTTGCAGTTCATCTTCTTTTCTTTTCTCTCTAGGAAGAAAGAAGAAGAAGAAAAATGAATTGGTCAAAATTCAGTTAAAAAGAACAGACCTATTATTATATTATATTAAGCTTGTGTTACTCGAAACCCTTAAAAAATTTTGAATTTAAAGTGAAATAAAAACTAAAAAAAAATAATCAAAATAAAATCAAACAAAATATGATGATAACGAAATATAACAAATTACACATCTGTTAAGAATAGTAAATCAGGAAAAAATTACAAAATTTGTTTATATCTTTATAAGTTCCTAAAGAAATTATGCAAAATCATATTTTTTGTAATTAAAAAAATTTTGAAAATATTTTTCATTTTCATCACAAAATATTTTTAATTTTTTAGTTTTCAAATAATTATTTTTAGATTAATGAATTAATCCATACAAGTTTAGATTCGCTATTTTAAAGGATTATTAACCCACAACAGTTTTGCGAGAAACATCTTGGAAACGTCTTTGGAAGTACTTATGACAACTCTGGAAAAATTATATTTGGGAAAATACGTTAGTCGAGCATTTATATTTTGTTTGTATCTGGAACTGAATTATTGAAGTTATACGTGTTATATATAAATAAATATATAAGTAATAATCAAAAAAGAAAAAAAATCAAGTATAATTAAACTTAATTATAAATTATTTTAAAAATGGAAAAATATACTATATATATACGATTCAAAAAATTATTTATATTTCTTCTTGTATTTGCTTAGACATGAAATCTTTATATATTCAAAACTTTAAACTTTTGATTCGATAATGTAGATCTATACACAATTAAATAACGTAATTTTTGTGTAGTATTATAATGATATTATAAAAATACATGACTTAAAAGAAAAAAAAATATTTTTTCTCAGATTGTCTCTATAGTTCACTTGATACGAAGTTTTTGATTTCGATGTACTTATATATTTTAACAATAAGAGCCGATTTTATCAATGCCATTAACTAATCGGTCATTAATCAATCGCATTATTTGCTGTTTAGTAGAATTGATCAATTACGATTGACAATTAATCCCGATTAATCGAGGATTAATTGGCGTTGATGAAACCAGCCCTAATTACATAAACGATTTTTAGTTTTCAATTAATTTTTATATTTTTGAATTAATAATAATGTAACGAAATGAAAAAAATATTTATTTGCAAATTTATAAGATAACATAAATTTTAGAATAAAAATAAATCTGTTCAACAAAAAAAGCAGCTTTGATAAGTATTTTATGCTAATTGGATATATATTGAAAAAAACTGTTGACTTGTTTAATAGAATAGAATATTAGATCTGCGGTTGGTACTACGCGATCTACGTTGGTACATCATTGTTTCACTCGATCACGTGACACATCTAACGATTAATGAAATAAAACGCAGGCGCAAGGTTGAAATTTAAACAAGAACATTTTTTATACGCAAATACTTACATATCGATAAAAATCTCTACCGAAAACATTCAGGATAACATCGACAATTATCGTAGCTTGTTGAAAAGTGTGTAAAAAACATCTGATTCTTATCGCAAATCCAAATTATTTATATCTTAAATTACTGTACACCGAAAGGGCGAGAACTTTGCGCGCGCAAGTGCAGCCGCCATGACAGTTTCAACGGCGCGAGCCGAAGCACAAAGACCTAGTTGCTCCGTAATTAATCGCCGATTTCACCCATCAAAAATGCATAGCGAGTCCGAATTTCTATTGGAAATAGCGACTAAGACGACGAATGATTGCCAGAGAATGTCGGTTGTCGCGGATCTTCGCCATCATTGCCGTTTTGTCCATTACGATCGGTACATAATACAAGTGAGTATAACATTCGATATCATAGATACGCAAAATGGTCTATGTGTCTTCTTACGAGAGAATTGAAGTGATTAGCAGACTTTCTTTCTTTCCACTGAATATTGCATATTAGGTATTCCAATTCTAAGATCACTCGTGCATTTGTTTCCATCACTGGATGCAGTGTATATCAATAAAGTTTGCATTTGATTACATTTGAATTGTCGATATAAAAAAGATGTAATCCAATCAAAATTTTTTTATCGTGCACGTCAATTTATATCTTAAATTATTTTAATATTAAAATGTCTGAATATTACGCACATTATGACATTTTCGACGTTTGAAATGCGATTTTGCAAGGAATTGCGAATTTTACTCATTAAAAGTATGCTCGAATTTTTTCCAGGTACCGTACATACAGAATACAGTGACAGATGATGGCTGGAACGAATGAATTATCGTAAATTATTCATCGTTTTTGTCATATCAATATTGTTCGATAGTTAGCAACAGTATTTTATGACACCGCGATGCCGGTAAGCATCAATGTTATAAGCTTCAATGCTATTTGCATGCGAAAATAATTAAGTTTTCTCGAAAAAATTGAAGCAATTAACTTACTTTTCGTTAAGTATAGCATTAGAAATATTATTGTAACAATATATATGAAACATATTTATGCTACTGGAAAAACTACTACTGGATATAATATATTGTGGGAGTTTTCCAACAAAAGACATTTATGGCAGTGCCATGTCTCCAAGAGATGGCAATAAGTTGTATATGATATGCCAAAGCTTGTGCATTACGTCTACTTAAGTCTCTAAGTAAGTGTTACGACAATTCTTGTGCTCAGATTCTAAGAGTGCTATTTCATTTATGCGTTTTTGTCGTATGACGTTTTTGATGTACAGAACAGAGAGATCCTCGGATCTCTCTATCAATAGACTTGAAAAATTTGTCGTACAAAATGCACAAATGAAATATAATACCATGAATCATTACATCCTTGTTATTTGCTAATGTTAAACAAAGATGAAATGATCACTGTGTACCTTGTTGGAAAGCTCCGTGTATTTAAAGTGCAAACGTTTGTCAGTTGCCTCAAGTGAACTACGTGTGATCGTAGCTAGATATAGCTTATCATTTCGATAGAGTTGTAATGTATATCAATTTCATCAAATAAATCTCATGCAACCATAATACTACTTGTATAATCAATTTGAGTGTGCATTTAACTAAAATATTTATGCATAACAAAATTGAATATATAATATTTGTATGCAATTTTATTGAAATACGCAGAATTGCTACTGTATAATAATATTGAAAAAAAATAAGATAATCATCATATTATGCGCACAATCTATAGTAAATTTGAATACCCTTGAGGCCTCTAAACGTAATTCTTGATTTAAAAGAATAATATTGAAGTACTATTGCGCATCTAATGGAAAGTTTATCATTGAACATAATAATAATCGGCACCACAATTATATGTACGAAACGCGTTATGGCACTAAATGCGTTCTATTTCATGTTCTCTGTTTCATGTACTGCAGAAATTTATGTTCTTCGGAAATGACGTGCGTGGCAGATATCGAATATCATTGGATAAAGCGTAATTAACTGCTCATTTCCGATGTTCGTCCTTTCCTTGATGTTTGTTTGTTTGTAAGACGTAACTTGCAACGGATGGAGTAAATTGCAATATTCCAGTGGGTAAGCAAAATTAATTATGCATTATTTAAATATGTACAGAATCGTAATACGTATATTACCCTTATAGCGATTATTTGTTTTAACACAGAAAAACATGTTTGGTTGAATTAACTAGAATTTTGATGGAAAATAAACGCTTCAGAATTCTAGTTAAATTTACAAGATTTCTGGTTAAATCTATTACAATTCTAGTTGAAATAATCAACAATTAATAGATTTAATTAGAAATCTAGTGGATTTAACAAAAATTCTTAACGAAAATTCATTTTCTACCAGAATTCCAGTTAATTCAACCAAACATTTTTTTCCATGAAGTATTTATCAAAGAATTTACATATATTATGGAAGAAGAGATTTTTAAAATAAAGTTTTATTAAAATATTACTATAATGGAGAAAGATATTAACAATATCAATAATATTCATGAATTTTACAATTTGTAAAACATTTCTTGTTTTTTTCTGATTTCCATACTGATTTTATTTTTATCTATTCTCTCTTTGCAATTCTTACTTAATTATTTATAAGTATTTGCAATTGAGAGTTTAAATGATGGTGAAATTTATGTATAAGTTAGAATTGTGAAAATAAGAAGTCATACGTTTAAAAAATAAGTTTATAAATAGTTTATTAATTAAGTGAATAACCACTTTTGATAACAATGATTAATAATTATGTGAATATTAGAAATAAAAATAACTGATTATTTAAAATAAGGATAAAAAAATATATATAAGAAATATAAAAATAGTGCACGTTAATTAAATTTTATTGTTTCTTCACACAGACCACTAGAGAGTACTGACAACTTGATTGACATCATTGTTTAACAATATCAATTTGGCCGTCAAAATATGAATAACTCTTTACGCGCGCGCTCAAGGTAAGTTCTTAGAAATTATTATGAAGGTTACCTAGTTTAGAAAAACGGAATGTTTCTAATACAATATTGTCACACACTATTGATGTTAATGAATTATTAATTTTTGCATAAACATTATGTTCACTTATTTGAAATACAAGTTGCAGCGAATAATTCATATTTTTGATACACTAAATTATTATCATAATTACAAAGAGATTGGTAAATATATTTATATCGGATATTTTAATATACATAACAATTTTATTATATATAATTTTAATTAATATTTGCAAAATAGCAGTATAGCTCTAATTGTTTTGTAGAAAGGTTTTCAATAATATTTTGAATGATAAAAGTGACTTTTTCAATCTCGTTATTAGCGCATGAATATGTTTCTCGTAATTTTTAAACTTAATTTATGATATTTGCAAATCGTTTTACAGCTGCGTGACTCAGTGCAAATCATATGTTTATAAATATTATTAATATGTTGTGTAAAAAGATCACACATATATTATAGTTAACTTTATATACCTGATGTTTTTTTAAATTAATAATGTGTGTACTTCTCATAATGGCGGCAAATGCGCCGAGCTTATACTGTGTTATATACGCCATCAATTCTTAGAACTTCATTAGTGTAGGCTTAAAGACTCTTATCTTGCGTAAGAATGTACTTTAATTATTAAAACAATCATGGAGGAAAAATTGCTTGCGCAAAAGACATACAGATTGACTTTCAATAGCTTTTGTAACGATGACTTTTTCAATACGTGCATGTTTTATGAAAAATTCATAACATTATTAGTAAAAGTTATATTAAATTTCGCATTTAAAAAAAATATATGAATAGAAAGTTTCCCGCTATTTTTATTTAAAATAATTAACAATAGCACTTTGTATGTACAATTTTCTGGCTATCATATATCATATCTTAAAATTTCTTAAATCTTTCTATCGGTTGTCTTATTTATTACACAGATGATCTTAAAAAATTCTTTCTTAACTGAAAAAATTCAAAAATATTTTTTTATATTTTTCAATATTTGATTTCAAATAGCATTTATGCAATATGTATTTTTAATCATTATTCATATATGATGCCGTGAATAATATAATCGCTCGAGTTTTTCGAAGCCTTAAATGGAGTTTAATACTAGAGCACCTATCATGGAACAAGTCGGGATTCTAATTGGAATTACTCTATTTTCTCTAGAAATAGACATCTGGAGAATAATTGAATAATTCTGATCGAAATTCATTCCGACCATCATTCATGATAGGTGCCTAGAACTAAATTGAATATAGAATGATTATTTTTGATTAAAAAAATATATGTGCAAAATAAATTTAATCTCAAATTATTTAGAAATACGTTAAGGATATAAATTTTTTTTATTGTATTCTATTATATATCTTATTTTGTTCTCAATTAAGCAATTCATTTTTACACGATGTCTACTTAACATCTAACACGGAGCAACCGCAAAATAAAATAGGATTGTTCGTTCTTTGCGATATTTCTCAAATTTCTTTTTGAAATACCGAATTTAGAAAAGAGTAAGACGAATCGATAGACATACGCAACGAGTGTTGCCGAGTGAGTCAGATTTCCAGGGAGTCCTGGCCATTGTTGAGTACAAATATACACAAACACATATACGGGCACATACGGACGTACGTATACACATAATGACAACGTGCTTATAGTGCGGTAGTGCAAAGGCGGAGCGCGCGGCATCAACGGTGCGGGATGCGCGTCGCGAACGGCCGAACGTGTCATGTGTGCGCACCGCAAAGTGAGCAGCTTGGCACTTGCAGTTGCACAGGCCTTAGGCTTGAATAAGGGGAGGAGCCTCGTGCATTGCCTCGCGCACAATTATCCCCATTCTCCTTTTGTGGCTTCCATTTCTGCTTCGCGCGTTCTCGTCCCCCGTATCCTGTCTATCGTATATATCGGGGGTTTCACCACGACGCCATCTTGCTCGCGTGCATTCGTTCGTTTTCTTGGCTCTTTTTTAAAGTCTTTTCCATCGAACCCGCACTTTCGCAGCCCGCACGGGGGTCGCCAGGGTCGCCTGGATTGCCTCTATACCAACGATCTGCACTAGGCATCCCTCAAACGGAGAACATTGAAGAGGTGTTGCTCGACAAGATAGCTCTTGACGCTGAGATAGTTCCAGTTTCCATAGTTACTACCGCTAAAACTCGCTAGATACTCTCTACAAACTTTTACAGAGTATTATTTCTTCAGAAGAGTATTCATTTTAAATATACAAATTTCTATAAAATTTCTTGTATCTATACAAAAAAAAAATAATTTATTGACGGGCAATATTCTAACTTTTCTTATTTATTCAGTAACATTGAGAAAAATGTTCTGATTATAATCCAGAATTGTAGTTATCATAATTGAATTTCTGCTTATCTTGACTAGAGTATAATAGATATATATCACGATTATAGAATATAATAGAATATAATAGAATATAATAGATTTAATTGTAAGTGTCTGAGAGATTTAGTCCTTTAGAAGTGATTATATTAGAATTCCAAATACAATCAGATTTTTTCTCAATACATATTAATGAAACAAATAACATTTTATATTAAAAGAAGAGCATGTATTTATTTCATTAATACTATCATTGAATTAATAAAAAATATTTTTAATTAGATTACTGATACATCATTTAAACTGTTATAAATACAATGATATGATACAATATCATGATACAATTACATTTTTTATGTAGTCATAGCTCAGCGGAAATCAGTCAGCCTGTATTTTCAGAAAGACGATTTCTTTCGGGATGTTAAGTATTATGTAAACTAACAGTACAATTAGCAACTTAAATATTTTATGATACTGAAACATATTGCTTTTTCAATCTCTTATTGTAATGACGCTGTTTGCGTTTTTTAAAGATAGAGTGTTTACTGTTTGGAAAAATCTGGAATTTTTGGGATTTCCTTTTTACTCTTAAAAATAAGAGATTTTGAATTCTCATTTTAAAGAGTGAAAATTGAGTCTTACAAAAGAATGGCTCAATTTTCAATCTTTAAGAATGAGATTTCTCTTTCGAGTGAGATTCACTCTAAAAATTTTAGAGAGTATATTTTATCTATAGATTTCATGGCTCCAGTTATAGAAAACGATAAATATATCGAGAACTCTTATCTTCTACTAATTTATAGTACAAAATTTGTTTTCATTACTTGATTCTAATTATTTCAAAGTTGCATTAAAAAAAATCGTCTAATCTTACCTAGAATCAGGATTGGGTAAGTTAATGTTTTTTTTTAACTGAATAAATTTAAAATTAATGGCTTTACAAAATTAATAAAATAAGTAAAAAAAATTAAATTAAAAGTTGAAGGAATAAAAAATTAACTTAAGTAAGTTAAGTCAATATTGAATTAACTTAAGTTAAAAAAAAGTTAATTTTGAAAAAAATTATTTTCTAGATCATAATGTCCTAATTTTTCTTAAAATGAAATTAAATAACTACAATATAGATTATTAAGTAAATTAAATTTTTAATTTTTGTATTCATACGCGATATAAGTATATAACACATAATGATATAACTACATAAGTTATAACTTTAAAAAAACAGCCAGCATAGAGAAGAAATGCAAAATCAATGATTACTTTTTAATAAATCTTAAGCCATAAGAAATTGACCAATTACAATCGAATGCGAGAAAAATATTTAACTGTAATTCAATTGATCAATTTTTTATGACTTAAGGCTTAAAACCTATTGTAGATATGGACTAAGGCTTATGGCATAAGGCATAACCGCATAAACCAATCAGAGGGCTATATTAGCATTTTAAGAAATTACTTAAGATGGTCTTAAAATATGGACAGATTACGAATATACATTCTTAGTCTTATTATATCTTATTATTTTTCTAAGATATTTAAAAGAAAAAAATTTTTTAACTTAAAAAAAATGTTAAAAAGTTAACGTTTAAAAGTAACTTAGTTAAGTTAAAATTTAATGCATTTAAAATTAACTAAGCTAAAAGTTATTAACATTTTAACTTTTTTTTTAACTTTTAACGTTTTAATTAGTTACTATCCTGCTTAGAACAAAAATACTTGAAAAATCCAGGATTTATCAAGGAATTTTTTTACAAGATTTCAGTAAACATCATGAAAGATGACTCCTCTCATTCACGCGCAAAATGTGAATAATGTATTTACACTGATATCGTCTCGTATATGTGTACTTTATGCAAAATGCAGAGATAAAGGCTCGAAGATACAACACGCGAAGAAACGAAATATTGTAATTTTACCGCGAGTCTGTAATTGCCGGTATTTATTGCGTCCGCGATGGATTATCATCGTTGTTATCCACTCGATGAAACGTTACAACAGCATCGATAATCGTGAGATTATAATAAATCGGCAAATTTACCGTTATAACACTGTCATTTAAGAAAAATATGAGAACCTGGTAATAAAGTCCAACGTTTATACGACGCATAAAAGTGTCCGACGAATGAATACCGATATTTCGTGCGCGGAATATATCGTGTGGAGCCGATAAAATTTTTCAACGGTACCGCGGCTTATACGTGGGAATATGCAGTTGTTACGTTTTCCTCGTTATCGATATTCGAAAGCAATATTAAACGGTCTGATAGTTATCGATACCGCGGATCGGTCCGGCCGACTGGCCGTGCATTATTAAGCATTGTTAACTTTATACACTTGTGACATATACGCCGTGGATATTATCATGATTTAAGCACGCGGGGATATGCCACGGCTAACTCTATCGCGCACGTGCATTTAAAATTAAATTGCTGAGTATATAGTATGTGCGCGCGGGAAACCGGGCTTCGCATTGGAGCTCTGCGGTTTAGACACACCAGCTATCTTGATTCGCGATATGAAAAAATGAACCTCTTTTATGTATCGGCGGCGAAGCTAAATAAAAAAAAGGCGACACAGAGTTTCCGAGATGTTAATCCGTTTTCGCGCGCAACCTTCCAACTCGTAAATTGCGGTCGTCATATACCTGTATATATATGCCGAGTTCGTTCGGTAATCGGAGAAATACATGAAAAATGCGTCGACATGACGATGTCGGTCGCATACATGTTTGCTGATAACGTGAATTATTGGAAAATACATGCCGACTCCGATACGTGGCTTTCAACCGATTCATGTCATTTTTCAAATAATGTGCAAACAGTATGCAGTATATAAAAAATTCTACTAAATAATTTGTTTAAATTTTATAATAATCTACTTCTTGAAAGATTATGACGAATACATCATTTTATTTGGAATATTTGAAAACAATTTCAACTAAACTGATATTCCAACCTAATTTTAAAAAAAGCACTTTACATGCTTTGTTAAATCTGGCGAATATGACTTATGAGTACGGTGTTATCTGATATGTGTTATAATATAAAATGTTTTATATTTAAATCTTTGAGCATAACATTTAACTCCAATTTAATTAAAGAGAATTTGCAGCAAAGTTTGTTATTTCATATATTCAAGTAATTAATCATTTTCATTATGTGATTTTTGTTTACGCATGAAGAAATAAATATATTTATCGCAAATATTATAAGAAATTTGAAACTTGAATAGAGATCTACAGATTACGAGTAAAAAATTTTAAAATTTTTGCAAAGATTTAAATTTTTCTAATTTTCTAGACTTTCTTAAATCTTTTTAGATGTCGTACAAAAAGCACTCTATGAGTTCCTAATAAAAATTGAATTTTCACTAATCTAAAACACAAGATTACATATAAATGAATATTCATTAGATATGTATATTACATTTGTAATACAATTTTATCTACACGTGTTTTTGTGCTCGCGCACATTACTTTTATGAAGTTTATGTATGAATTCACATGAATATACTTTTATGAGAAAAATTTTAATTTACACTATCAAATAAATATAAATATAATAACTTGATTTTAAAGGAAAGTGCATGAATTAAAAAAAAATTGAAATTTTTGTCATAAAACGCTTTTTGTTAAATCAGCACGATCTTTTGACTTTGTTCTTTCGACGATCAACTTTACGCGCTTAGTATTATTACAAGTAATTGTCATTTCAGCATGGCGGACTATAATTGGCCATTTCTTAATGCTGGTTTACGAGATAAAGTAACGACTTGCCGACAAATGCGGTAATAGGATGAATTACATTAACTTTATATCGCGCGCGCGAACCTTCGTACTATTGCCTTGGAATACTCCATTTTTTTAGCATATAGTTTAGAAATTGTTATTTTTTTATTTAATGCATACACATTGCTTTCTTATATCAAATAAGAAAAAAATTTAGATTATAAAACGATACATAAAAATAGATATGATTACAGGTAACAATCCTTAACATAGTCAACTTAGAAATTATGATTTTGCTATATTTTTATGGTAAATTTTTAAATAAATTTTTAATAAATGAAATAATAAATTTCTAAAAATTATTTACATATTTTATTTGTATTATAAAAATATTTTTATAAGATTTATTTAAAAAATTAGTATTATCTACACACAGTACAAAATATATAAAATTATATTTAGGAAATTTTCTAGCATATCACTTTCCTTGGTTTCATTAATAAGAGTATTTCTTGAAATGGTCCTTTACAGTTTTTAGCCGTAAAAGCGGAAATGAACGATTTTAACGCAGTGGTATCTTCATCAGAAGACTACGTTGAAAAATTTTCACACGATGCCTTTTTTTATGTGTACCAACACTTAATTCTAATTATCTCATATACTATGTGCGTAATTATAGTATGCCTTCGTAAATTGCAGGATGTCATGGAAACGATCCATACAATATTCTTCGAGTTTTTAATAAAAAACAAAAATCAAGAACATTTATGAAACGAAGGAATTTCTAATAATAAGTATAATGAGAAATTTAATAAGTATAATAGATTTTATTTTTTCACATTTTTTTATTCTCTCGTGTTAGAGATACTCGATTGTTGCCCACTGACACTCGCGATAGTGAAATCGTGATGAAAAATATAACGCAGCGTATCTCCCAGATAATTATGATCTCCTTATGAAATGTTTCGTACGTGAAAGATGCCGGACATACATACATGTACACATCTATGCATTTTGAGGCGTCATGCTTACGTGATCAACATTTTCTTAATAACGCGCGCGCGCGTTTCTTTATGTAATGTAAATCTCGCGGTTATTTCAAGTGACTGTTAATAGCGCCAGGCACCGTATAATTATAGGTATGCCTAGATATGTATGAAACTATAATAAAGCTAAATTTCTCTATGATTATATGTGGCCTATTTTCACCATGTATAAATTTATATACTTAATACAAATAAAGTTTTTAAAAAATTAAAATTATTGAACTATGATAAAATTAAAGATGAAAATGAAATTTTTCAAAGCACTGTATACTTTCAAAGCGATTAATAACTTAAAATCGTGAGACACTTAGATTCAACAATATTATTAAGCTGAAACTATCAACGTGTTTTGTTATCGTCTAATTTTATACTAAGCGTCCCATTTTACGATCCATAATTAATGGAACTTGTGATATACTATAAACTTCCGTATTTTTCAAGAAATAATTAGAGTCATTAGTGACTCATATAATAAATACCTCTGAAGGATTTCGTGCAATGTGATTGATGCATATTCAGTAGAAAGAAACTGACCAGTACATGGTACCTGTTGATTTCTGACGTTAATTCCCGTTACCAACTTGTCATCATACAGGTAGTTGAACTCCTTGACGACGGAGGCTGTTTGGTCACGCAGGTTACGTTTTATTGTACACGACAGTGTATTCTGGATGAATCTCATCATACGCCATACACTCGCACAATATCCGCTCTATCACGTTTTCATGCACTTCAGATATAAATGTTGAAATTGCAATCGTTCATTTATTTGCTATTATAATCATTGTTCTAATGCATTTTTATTTAAAGGGTCAAACTCTTCATAATTTGTGATGATAGTAATCTCTGATTATAATTTTGCTCTTGTTGCTTCATAACGTTTAATTATTATAAGATATGTTTTAGCACATAAAACAACAAATGACCTAAATATAATGACCGAAATTATTATTGAATAACCTTTTTATAAATATATTAAAATTATGTTAAAAATTATGATTTTGTGTAAGATTTAATAACGTAATTATACTTTTACGATACGCGATGGATGATACAGCAATTATCTGCAATTTTTGATATAATACAGAAGCGTAAAAAAGAATTATATAAACTATATATTGATTGACTAATTGCAAAATATTCTAAAGCAACTTATGAATAAGAACTTTCTTGTTATCGTGTAAACGCAAAGCTTTGCTTATATTTCAGTGCGGTTGTTACGTAAATAGCATTTTTCATTATTGGCACAGTACATGAAATATAAAAGTAACGTGAAAGGCAACTAGTTGTGTAATTTCCACGATTTTCCTCATATATTTTAATTTCAATAATATAATTCTAACAATAATATAATTCTAACAGTATAAATTAGTTCTATTAGTATAAAAATATTAAAAGTACAAATATTTAAAATCTGACGAGAAGCAACAGAAGCAAAATTATAATGAGTAATTATCGCTGTTTCCGCGACGATTTGTATTAATGAAGAATTCGGCAACTCTTTAAAGACATGCGAAATTAATGTAGAGCAATTATATCTATTAAATAATTAAATTTAAGTCTTTTTAAACTCTATATCTGTTAAAAGAAGGAAATCTCTGTATTCATTAAAATATTAGAGATTTCTGCACTTTATTTCTTTTTTTCTTTCTCTCTTCAAGGTTTCATTTAATGTAAAATAAATATGAAGTAAAAAATGATTTTAGCAGGAAGTAATACGACTTGTGTAATTAGTTGTCTCTATTGCGAATATGATTGTAATTATATTTGGTTATCCGGTGCTCCGACAAGAAGCAGAATGGCGAACGGTTGGGCAGGACAGGCGTTGCCTGTGAGACTTTCCTCGAATAAGTGGCTAACCTAATTATCGGCGGATAATTTGGCGTTGGGCGATGATGGCGATCGCGTGTAGGGATATTTTCGCCCCGAAACAAAACCCAAAAAGGAAAGTAGATCCGAGTAATTTCCGAGTAATTGCTCGTCCATCGGGCCTAGAAGCGGCGATCCTTCGGCGATCTATCGACCATTCCTCCATGTTGAGAGAGAAATAAGCGTATTCCTTGGATAGCGTGAGGCCCATCCCAGCTACCGACATCCACGGACTGGAATAATTTTCGACGGCGGCAGTGACGATCCTAAACGTCAAGACAAGAAGAGCGCGTCCCGATCCGCCGGCCGCCATGTTTTATTCATCGAAAAACTGGGGAAAATAACGGCGTTAACCCAAGTAAAGATGATTTGAATGAGCGATGATGCAATTTAAATACGATCCTGTCGATGGTCACTGTTATTTTCTCAGGATGCAAACCGCTTTTAATATTCTGGAAATCGCCGAGCAGTTAGAGTGGTTATATGCGTAATTTTATATCTCTGCAAAGTATGTAGTTCGCAAAGGAACTCGAATTTATATTGTCTGTACAAAAAAAAAATAATTTTCTATTCTTCATTAAAAAAAGAAGACAAAATGAAGACAAAAATGCAGAGTCTTTTTGCTTAATTAATGTAGTAA
>Ga0157364_1001609_pt1 | contig 19549 bp, 9 predicted proteins | sample AttsexASBM2_FD_111476 | JGI IMG/M metagenome (GOLD analysis project Ga0157364, IMG submission 111476) | Fungus gardens microbial communities from leaf cutter ant in Ribeirão Preto, State of São Paulo, Brazil - Atta sexdens ASBM2 | ecosystem: Host-associated > Fungi > Mycelium > Unclassified ...
CGACAGATATCGAATTATCACATGCTGGAATAAAAAAAAATTTCTTATGTTGATTTCAGAATTTTGGGAAGATCATTTTAAATGTCAATATCCAAACGCGCCCCGGACGCCATATAATGTAAATTACACAAGAAATTGCACGACGAAGGAACGTCTTACCAAACAGAATACGGCTTTCGAAGATCAACTGCAATTTGTTTCCGATGCAGTAATGGCATTCGCTTACGCTTTTCGGTAATTGGAATCTTTTCTGACAGATTAGACCAGTTTTAAAAAATTTTATATATACCACAAAATTGTAAGAAAAAGGTACTATTCTTTTTCTTTTCAGAGATATGCACATCGATCTTTGCCACGGAAAAGCGGGATTGTGCGATGAAATGAAACCGATTAACGGAACGCTGCTTTTGCAGTACCTGCGCCATGTGGATTTCGAGGGTAAGCTGACAAAGCGTTTTCTTGGAAGTTTTAAAGCGCGAATATATCTAGTGTGAATAATTGGAATTTATATCGTAAATCGATACATGTTTATCTTTTTGATGCTTTCGCATAGAATAATATTAATGAAAAAGATAATAGGATGTTCCCACTATTATCGTGATTAGCTACTTATATGTCTCGATCAAGTTTTCATGATACTCATAGGCGATCGAACGACTACGTTTAAGGTCTAAGCGGAGACAAATTCAAATTCGACAAGGACGGAGATGGACCAGCACGGTACAACATCATACATTTCAAGCAAACCGAACCGGGCAAGTACAAGTGGATTCGCGTTGGCAAATACTTGGAAGGCGAACTGCGACTGAACATGTCGGGTAAACTCGTACATTTTCATGTTATGAGACACGCTTGAACGTGTCCATTCTATTCTACAACATCCTATTAAATACAGTACGTTCTACAGTTTCTACATTGTTGTTGTATATGTATTTGTTTTAGAAATCCAATTTAAGCTTGAACATCCTCAGCCACCCGAAAGCGTATGTTCCTTGCCTTGCGAAGTCGGTCAGGCAAAGAAATACGTCGAGGGTGAAAGATGCTGTTGGCATTGCTTTAATTGTACTCAATATCAGGTAACGTGTTTAGATAATTAAGCGCTTGATCTGATTTAATATTTGATTTCTTCATTTTTAAAGAATATAAGTACAATATCCCGAGTTAATAATTCACGAGATAACAGATTTGAAAAGTCAGTACCATATACTGACTTTATTTGCTAAAATTTTCGTTACATGTTAAATACGTGTCAAACGAAGATAAAAGATATTTATGCGACTTCTTTATAGTGTGTCCGAATAATTTTATTTTAATGTTTTATACTTTTATCTTTTTTAAATATTTTTCATAGTCACTCATATCATTGCAACGTAATATGGGAAAAATAATAAGATTCTTTAACGAAGAAGAACGAATAATACTTGAACTCGATAAAATGATGTTTCTCGGAAAAAGAAAAAAAATTGGAACGTTATTGCGAAAAACTGATGAAAAAGAATGTTAACTGAATTATATATAAATGAATGTGAATTTGCGAACCGAATTATATTACATAAGAATATCGAATTCAACCGTGTTATATTCTACTCTTCAGAAAAAAGAATTTTATTCTGTTATTCACATAGATACGGCATCCTGAAGATGAGACGCAGTGTATGCAGTGTGAACGAGGTACGCTGCCGGATGAAACACATTCGATGTGCAGGGAAGTTCCAGAGGAATTCCTACGTCCAGAAAGTGGTTGGGCAATAGGTGCAATGTCTTTTTCTGCCACGGGGATGTTGGTAGGTATTTCTTGTACTAGATTAATTTTTCGCATAATTAATCTTCTAAAATTGAAAGATTTAAAATTCTATATATATATCTCAATTGTATCTCAAATTGCAATAATCATATTATATATTTTATGCCATAGCTGTTTATATATTTGATTTGTGCATATACGTTTTGTGCAAAAAAAAACAGGTGACATTATTTGTCTGCGGAGTTTTCCTCAAACACAATGATACGCCTGTTGTACGCGCGTCTGGACGAGAACTATCTTATGTTCTTCTCTCGGGAATTCTGCTCTGTTATCTCGTCACATTCACTCTGATATTCAAGCCCACGCACATTGTCTGCGGTATTCAAAGGTAAAAAAAAAAACCTATAAATCTTTTCGGGTGTATTCCACAAGTTCCGACACGACAGCATTAATCTCTTTGTTCCTGCCAGACTGTTACAGTTACTCCGTAAATTACATTTCTCGTGTACGATCAATGCTGCCCAAGTAAGAGTGGCAGTTTTACTAGTTGTTACATGGTTCACGAATCTAATAACTCTCCAACTTATTTTTCTACTTTCTTCTTAATGCAATTTATCATGGTAGTGAGAGTGTAAAAAATTCCCTTAAAACAATATCGCGAAAACGGAGTAAAAATTTAGAGAAAAATAACGTGAAAAAATAAAGAAATCTCTTTGTATATCAAACCAAAATCACTACCAGAAGTACGAATTGTATACAGGAAGCAACTTTTCTTAATTAAATAATTCTTCATTGAACTTTTTGTTAAGAAAAACGGAGATATAATTTCGTCTCTACTGACAGATTCGCCGCAGGCTTTTGTTTCACGGTAGTATACGCGGCTTTGTTAACGAAGACCAATCGGATCTCAAGAATCTTCAACGCCGGGAGTGCAAAGAGGCCGTCCTTCATATCACCACGATCGCAACTTATTATCTGTTCCGGATTGATCTCCGTGCAAATCTTAATTAACATAGTTTGGATGATTATCGATCCTGCCAGAGCGATGCATCACTATCCTACGATGGAAGACAATCTGCTCGTATGCAACAACTACATAGATACCAGCTATATGATCGCATTTACATATCCCATAATATTGATAATTGTGTGTACTATCTACGCTATCCTCACGAGAAAAATTCCAGAAGCTTTCAACGAGAGTAAACACATCGGTAAGTTTACTTTTTCATCACGATATCCGCTCCTTATTACATTACACATAAGTCACCACATTACACTAGTTATTGTTTACTACGTTATTAATTTACACCATGTTACGTGCTATTATTTTATAATTGGAAAAAGCTGATAGAATCAATAAAATAACAACAGCACTATTCTTCAAATTTTATACGCGATATGTATAAATGTAATAATAATAATACATCGTAAGAGTATTAAACATTTGTTATAATAAATATAGCTTACAATATATAAAGAAATAATAAACGCAATATTAATCGGATTAAAAATTCAATCATACAATTACAATGCAATTGTATGTAAAAGATGTTTAACATAAAAGATATTATATCTTTCAATTGTATGTGGATAAGTCAATAATAAACTTTTAGATAAATAATAATTAAATTATTAAAAAGTTTTAACACTTTGATTGTTGAAAATTAAAATTACTTATTTACCATATAATAATGTTTAACGAAACTCAAAAGAATAATATTGTTAAGAAATAACATTTCTAATTCAGGTTTAACGATGTATACAACATGCGTCATATGGCTTGCTTTCGTTCCTTTGTACTACGGTACCGGAAGCAACGTCGCATTGAGAATTACCTCAATGTCTGTAACAATTAGTCTTTCTGCATCCGTGACGGTGGTTTGCCTCTTCAGTCCAAAGGTGAAGCTTGACACTTTGAATGTCTATATAGAAACACTCGCCTTTAAAATGAACGTGATCAAGTATTTAATTATTGTAACTCCTTGTTGAAGTCTCGGATATGTTCAGTAGTTATAAATGATGACAAATCAAGTTAAATTTAAATTAATACAATCGTGATCTATTTAGAAATTTTAGAATGCTAAAAATTTACATTTGCCTTAATGTTTCTCAAAATATATGTTATAAATGGGACAAGCTTTTAAAAAACGAATTTTAACTTACAATTCTTTTAATGTAAAAAATTGAAGCTGAATTAATTCTTTAATATACAATATCGAATTTTGTTAAATCATTAGACTAATTTTTTAATTTTAATTTAATTTATTATAAAGCAATTCATTTATATATGCAGCTGTATATTATTTTAATTCGGCCTGAGAGAAACGTACGTCCAACCGTAAGGGCAGGAAGGCCCAACCCGACGAAAAGTTCGGCGATAACTGCCACAAATGCCTCGAGTATGATAGGACCGGTGACAGCAACGACAGTTTTGACAGCTGCAACTTGCGATCAAAATAAAGCCATCAAGAAACATATCGCGTCCACGATGGACTGCTCCACTCAAAGCGAATGTAAGTACAATCCCCAAGCTCTCTGTTCAATAATTCCACATAACTTGAATATAATTTTCACGTATTTTTTATTTCTCCATTTACATACTATGTCCCACAAATTATACGCACAGTATCTCTGTATTTTTGTTCGCAGGCTACGAAATGGAAACGAAGGAACGAAAAAACGGGGATTCGCTAACGTGCATTTCGCGATCAACGCAGACAACTATCAATGAGAAAGAATTTGTGGCCGTCGTGACGAGTAATAAAAAATCGCCGGATGTGATCGTGTCCGCGAATAACATGGAATCAATAAATAATACGACAACAACGAAACGAATTAACAACAATGCGAGGATAGGTAATGGACCGCTTTCTCAAAGCGACGTTTCCTTATAGCGGAAGATAGAGCTGTCAACAGAATCACCGGTATTAACTGTTAGTTTAAAACCGATCTCGAAGAATCCCGTTATCGTCTGATTTATTCAACTGTATATATGATAGATCTACGCCAACGTATTTTTCAGCATAACGAGGTAGGCAAAATATTAGTTGTGAAGATTATTTGAAAAAGCAATTAAACAGATATCTCTTGTCAGGGTTCGACCGCAAAATAATAACAACCAGACTCCAAATAAATTGTCGAGTAACACGTACTTAAAATTATTCGTATGATTGGATTAGAGTTAAGTAAATCTGAAGTAGAAGAAATTTATTATACGTATTGTGTGAACGTGCCGAACATCTGTAATCTTTAAGTTTATCCTACGTAAAATGACAAATAAACATAAACGAAGCATAAAAGAAAGAATATTAGAATTAAAGATCGTTTTATTAAATTAATTATATAATATAATGTGCGCAACGAAGAAATGTATAATTTATAAGATTATTATAATTTATAATGAATCTCATCATTTCATCGTACTTACTGTTATTTATAATACAAATACAAAACGTAATTAAATATCAATTTTTCTGGAAAAATCTTTAAAATTATTCTAATAAGAACAAAACTTTTATTATATAATTTCACTCGTATCTAACAAGTAAAATAGGTAGATATTTAACGTTTATGCATTTTATTTTGTACCCTTTTATAAAAAAACATTAATATTGATATTATTGACAATTCGACAGACACCAAATATTCTAACATTTCGAAATGCAATATAAAATTTATACATTTTATAATCCATATAATATTCTATTACAAATTAAAAAATTGAAATCTTTTTCTTTATTTCAAATTATGACTTAATTTATATTTTCATTAAATTCTTAAACTATCACCTTAAAGATAAGTACTTAAAAAAAAACCTCTTGAGATCACTTCAGACTTTCAATATTTTGCTTTATATTTTTATACATTATATATTAACAATTGCGAAAAAATTCTGTATTATCTCTTTAAATCCACAAAATCTCGATGTCTGCATTATCTCAACATTTCTTGTCATGTAATATGCTATCATAAAAATGTTTAAATATGATTCAATGTAAATAAAAAAAAATTATCTTATTTGAAAAAGAATATCTTCTAATATATTTACGAGGTAAATGTAATTTAAGAATATTTTCATTTATTAGATAATAAATTAATAAATTTAAAAAAAGAATTAGCATTAAGCATAGTGTTCATATTGCTACATAAGTTACATCTAATTATTGTAAATATATATATTTGTAAACTTAGAGATAAATTTAATGCGCACTTCATGCATCGTTTGATTAAATGAAATGAGTGCATTTTAGACGTATAATATATTAGGCTAATACTGTAATATTAAATTTATTGTTTAGGAAAATTTTCTGCAAACTATAGGAATTGCTCTTTGTAGAAAGAACATGCGCAAATTGCACAGTATCATAATAGTGCATATTTGATTTTGATCATTATCAAATGTGATTTTTATCATTATCAGAATTCAATTAAATGTATTAGGTGTAGTAAAAAGAAATCCATTATTTTTCCATTAAATTTCATGCAAAAATAATGGATTTCTTTTTACTACACCTAATATTATAAAACAGATTCTTATTGATATGAGAAAGACTGTGTTAATTTTATATAAGATTAGATGTATTCTATTCGCGATAAACGTTTCTATACACTGTATTAAAAAATCTATTTTATATTTTGCCGTGAAAAACTTAATACTGCATTCGATTATTTACAATGGCCATCAATTTATCTGTGATTTATTTGTATATATGTCAAATATAATCAATTGATGCATATTTGTAAATCATTATATCATATCACTATACATGAAATATCTTAAATCCTTTGCACATACACGAACATTAATATGAGTACAGCTGTGTAAACTGTACTGCGTAAAGATATAGTAAATAATATGTTAACATTTTTCTTTTTTTATCAGACTTTGAATATACATAAATAAGTCTGACAATCACAATTTAATACATTCACATTTGTGTCGCGCGCGCGCGACACAGTGTATTCGCTGTATGATTTTTAATTTTAATAAGAAAGATAAAATTTCAGTTTTAATAAAATAACATAAAACTAGAAAACTATTGAAAACGAAAGAATAAAATTTAGCACTCGCGTATTATCGTGTCAAAAGAAGATTTCAATGTGTACATTTGTTATACATTGTGCACTTTATTCAAACAATATTTAACATATTCACTGCCTTCGTGTCCGAAATCGAACTCTTGATGTGATTCCGCTGCTATCACTACGTAAAAATAAGTGTTCATCTTTTAATTTTTTAAATTGGTCTTTTGATGCACATAACGGTTTAGAAATTGAAAAGCATCTGATACGCGGGCAATGGATATGTTAAAATTTATAAAAATTAAAATTATAAATATAAAAGCCAATATGAAGGAAAACATTGATATTCCTCGACAAGTATTTACAGTCATATGTACGCATGTATGTATATATATAAATATAGATAGATAATTGTACATACGCATGTAATAATAATATCGTATATATATAAATAAGAATATGTTGTGTAGCGTTCGCATAAGGAACCAATTTAATTATAATATCCTTTTGAATTATGACAAAACTGCGTGAGTGATTATGCGACGTATAAATTCCGAATACAATGCACAAGAACGCAATGTCAAAAATAATATATATTATAAATATATACTATATATATATATATATATATATATATATATATATATATATATATGTTTTACGCGACATGGAGATATTTTAAATACGTTACAAATTAAAATAGAAAGGAGATAGTAATAGCGTAATGTACTCATCAAAATGAAAGTTAAAAATAAAATCGACGATGTAATTGCTGTCTACTATTTCTCTTTTCTAAGACGAATTTTTATGGAAAAAAGAAAAACACTTTAGTTATCACGATTTTATTTTTCTTGCGATTTACAATAAATATAAGACAATTCAAAGATATGGTATTTATTTTTAAAAATTACAAAGGTTACAGGAGAAATGTTTGTTTTCACATTTCAAAACATCAAATTCACAGAAAGGAAGAAAGAGAAAGAAAGGGGAAAAAAAGAAAGTGACAGAATCCGAACGACTTGGTATGCCACAAGGTTTCATCTAATTCATTTTCGGCTATTCCCAACTTGTCCCATCGACCATTAGAGGATCAGTAGCAAATCCTGAAAATCCCGATTAGATGTATAATTGATGACTTATATTTTAAATCATAAAATATGTGTACATGTGTGTGTACATATATATGTTACACACATATACATGTACAAATATATATATATAAATTACACAAAAGGAAACAAAAACACAGAGATTATATGATTAAACTTCTAAAACTTCATTTCAATAATTGACATTACTTACATCATTTACTTTCTTTCACAATTCGTAATTACATTTAAAACAAAAAAAAAATACAGAAAATGCATTTACGATACGAATCGAGAAAAATTGAAAACATAGATGTAAATACAGAAATTTTTCATTAAATGTATAAAAACACAGATACCTTCTACCCTTAAAACAGCAACATAGTTTTATGTCGACCTACAATATTGCACACCTACCATTTATAGTAATTTTTAAAGCCTAACCTAACATGTTTTTTAGTAACTTACGTTATAAACGTGAAGGAAAGAGAGAGGCATCAAGGGTAATAAAAAAATAGAAAAAGCCTCGCTAAAATATATTATCTTTTTATTCGAATAGCAATTACAACGCTTTAACGGACGACTGACATTTTTTTTTGCTAAGCTACATCAGTGGCATACCTTTACAATTTTTTGAATATACAATTTTCTTCAAACGACCTCTCGGACTAGTTACGCATTCCGTCAGTAAATCGTTTAGCGACTACAAATCCTTACAAAATGAGAATCTGTAAAGTCTGAACGCAAACAGTACGAACGGTACTATTGTTGGAAGTACACGTAAGCCAACTCGTCACAATGGGCATACCGTTTTATGTGATAACTGGCAATGGGTAGGCACGTATGCATTGATAAATATGCAATACACGTTGCATTATTTATCAAATTCATCTAGAGAATCGTCAAATCCTAATTAAATTCTTCACGCCCTACAAACACAAAACATGATGTCTTTGGTCTAAAAAAATAAACAGGGATATATTACAAGAATATTCAAGCTTACCTACAAAATTATCTTTGTCACAAAGAAAAGATTCATTGTATTTTTTTTTTTCAAATGCTCGATGTAAAGACAATCATCACACGTTACGTATACCTCATACATATTATTACTTTGTGTTTAATGTAAATAAATAAATAATCGATTTCGTAAATAAATACTAAATTTTATGCTAACAGTACTGAAATCCTTTATACAGTAAATACTAGTCATGATATTTAAAATGATCACAGTAAAAGTGAAATCTATTGATCTTTCTACATTTTCCGCTAAACATTTGCAGTTATTAAAGTGAAAATTTTTATTCAAATGTTATATTCGGTTTTTCTAAAAGACTTCTTATACTGATGTGTGTCAATAAATCAATCTTACAAATGTATTTTGATAAGAAAAGTACTCTTAATTTTATTTGTTATTATAACATTGAGTCCATAAATGTGTCTAAATCAAGATCTCATACATATTTGACATATACAATTCGATGCTATATATTTAGAACACGTTGTATAAAATATTATTTTCGTACTTTGTTTTAAAAGTGTCTACGAACTCAATATTCAGATACATAAAGGATTCTCGATTCGGCATTTGGATTATACTTTATATATAATTAATAAATTCGTTTCAATGTTGAACTTCTCATTCATAATCTTTTCATTCATCATTCATTTCACAATCTAAAAAAAAAAGTTGACACAAGAGTTCGATTCTTTTTCCATACATACGTTCCAATTCAATTTTAATAGCCGCAGTTTAGCCACGATTTGTAACAAATTCGAAGTATAATATCCGACTCAATGAACGGATGAACAATGAGAAAAATATGCATTGCGCAAGAAAAGACTAAGTTTATGTCTTCCAAAACTTACCACTGACTTTGATACATTTGACTTTCTGTAACTTCTTCTTTTCTGAGAGTACTGGCATGGCTTCTCTACTCGCTTCGCTTCCTCCTGCACCAGAACTACCACCAGCAATATCAGCTTCTTGAATGCCTCCACCTCCTGCTTGAGCGGCGAGGGATTTCTTTATATTAGTAATCTAGCAACAAGAAAAAAAAACATTCATTATGGATGAAATTAATTTTCTAATGTAAAACTATTTAGAAAAAATAAAATAAAGAAATGTAACTCACATCTCTCTGTATTCTTTCTTTATGATAAGTAGCCTTTTGTTTCTCGACATTAGCTCTAGATATTTGCTGTTCGATACAAGATAGAACTGTATCGCACGCTTCACCCCAAGCAGCTAATGTCTCTGCTACTACACCGGTATCACCTGGCCGAACATCTCGTCCTAAACCGGCATAATCTACTTCTAACTGTGAATTTTTCTGATCTAACTTTCCATGGATTATATCGGCATATATTGCTTCAATAATCAAGTCCTCCAGATCTCTAACATTCTTTATGTCTAACTCTTCCAATAATACCGAGTAGGGTATACATTTGTTTTTCGTGGCTAGAGTGACAATTGTGAGATGCTGAAGCTTCTTTTTTTGCGTAGGAGTTAACTCTAATACTTTCTCTTTATTCTCCAGATAATCTTTATAGGTGCCATACGCAAATAGATTCAAAGTATTCCAATATTGGACGTAAGGACCGTTCTCTAATTCTTTGATGTTTGGCATATCCAATAATTCGCCAAAAACATGAACGCCAGGCGTTTCGACGGCTTGCCTTATTAACTCTATGGCGGCGGCGCCTTTCGCAGTTTTTGCAAGTAGCACGAACTGCTCCAAAGGATTATTAGCTGATTTTTCAGCGGTATTTCCACCTGTCATGGTGACTCCTAATAAATAATATTTATAAATAAAAGAGATCTCATGCGCGAATAACGATATGCCACAAAATATGTATATGTACTGTTAATGACGATAGATAAAATCGCCAATAGACTACGCTGGAAAAAAAAATGTCCTTTCTTCTTAGTATAATAAAGCTTTAGTAAACAGAATGCTCGTACGATCGTCTGGTCGATAGAGAGGTTAGGAAACAGACGCGTTCGTTCCACACATCAACGACGATCGAAAATGCACGCGTCGTGAGGACACAGTCAAACGCTTGAGAATAACTTGAGAAACTCACTTCTTCGTTATTGTATTGCGAATATCGAAGCTAATCGAAACCTCTTTCTGACACTATTTCAAACTTTCGGGGGCTTCAAATCGCGGTGTAAGAAACAATCGGATTTGTCAGCCATGGCCTGAAGCAATTGTGTGTGAGGTAGTGGGAGCTGTTGGGGGAGTGAGTATTTTTACGCATGCGTGAATCCCGCGATTGCTGTTTGCGCCGGAAATGCCGGAGTGTAAACTATGGAGGTTAATAGAGGCGAGAGACGAAACAGGATACGAGGTAGACGAGAGAAATGAAAGATTTCCGTAGTCTTTTTAGTCGATCCTCGCAAACCGACTCGAAGATTTGCTGTCCAAGTGATGCCGCAAATAGCGAGTGACACATCAATGAGAACTGATGTGGTCTACTCCATGTAGTGAGAAATGGTTTGAGGTTAGGTTCCGTTCGAACCGCGACACATGAATTATCGATTAGACGTTTTTCGTATTTAGCGTGACCAAAACAATACCGCGGCGGATTGCGCGTCTTTAGATGCAACAATGGTGGAGAACGGACCGGCGTTCCGTAGGTTAAGTTTCCACCGGAGTTCTCTCGACGTTGTGCCGCCAGTGAACGATATCCGAGAGCAACACTGACTTAACGAAGATGAGCCGGCTATGGAATTATTTGGTATTTCAGGCATGGATGTCTTATTTGATGGCGGCCGGCCTGTTGGTCTTCACCAGCGGTTTCCTCCTAAATCGCGTCTCCCGACCGGAACGGGCCGACTGTACGCAGTGCACGACGGCGGATGATTGCGATGCGACGGACGTCCTCCAGAACACGGAACGTGCCGCCAAAGTATGTCTGGAACGCAGAGCGCGGGTCGTACTCTTGATCGTCGATGCGTTGAAGTACGAATTTACGGAGTGGTACGAGGACAATGCTGCCGCATCTTCTTATCATCGCAACAAATTACCTGTGATCCACGAACTATTGCAGAAATATCCTTCGCACTCTCGTCTGTACAGATTCATGGCCGATCCACCTACCACAACCATGCAACGTCTAAAAGGTCTCACAACAGGCTCCTTACCTACTTTTATAGAGGTGGGATCGAACTTTGCCTCGGAATACATCCAGGAAGACAATCTCATTGACCAAAATGTCGCTGGAGGCATTGTTTTTATGGGGGACGACACATGGATCAATTTATTTCCGGATAAATTCATACGGCAGTTTCCATCACCGTCATTCAATGTCTGGGATCTGGACAGCGTAGATAAAGATGTTCAGTATCGTATCTTCTTCGAGCTGAAAAAGAAAGACTGGTCGCTACTGATAGCACACACTCTCGGGATTGATCATTGTGGACACAAGCATGGCATGCAGCATCCAGAAATGACGAGGAAATTGAATGACACAAATACGCTTATAAAAGAGATCATAGCATCTTTTGAAAAGGACATGATACTCTTTGTTGTTGGCGATCATGGTATGACTGAGACTGGAGATCATGGTGGTGATAGCTCCAACGAAGTCGAGGCTGCAATGTTTGTTTATTCAACGATTCCGCTGTTGAAAGGATTTGTGATTAATGATGGCAATAGTGTAAATCAAATTGATCTTGTTCCTACTCTGGCGTCAATCCTCGGCACACCGATTCCCTTTTCTAATTTAGGATCTGTAATCCTTGATTGTTTGCCAAGTAAGATAGAAGAGGTAGCTGCTGGTCAATTATTGTATCCATTACATTCTCTATGGAGGAACATTGCCCAAACGAAAAAATACATAGAGATATATTCTGCAGATACGTACTTGTTTTCAAAAGAGCAGCTGCAGCATTTACATTATATATATAGTCTTCTCTCTGAGCGAGTTAAGCAAGTTGATAGTTTTGAAAAGTTAGAAGCATTTATTCGGGATACCAAAGGTTATTTTAAATTATTGAAGGACACATGTTCCGAAGTATGGGTCCAATTTGATTCTGGATTAATTTCCAAGGGTTTACTTTTGATGTTTTGTTCCTTATTTTTCTTTTATCTGTTCATCACTGGTATCCCCGAAAATCGTATGTGTGATATATTTAAATCTTCATTTTTGCAATGTGCCATCATAGCAAATTTAGTTACCGCGGCAATTACCACGTGTTTGTTTTTGTTAAATATTTTAGAGGAATTGAGGAATACAACTTTTTTTGTCACTGGCGCAGTTTCTATTGGTTTATTAGTTATAGTAATCGCTCAAAATTGGGATGTCATATCGATGTGTTGGTATGATCATCGTCGAATGAAGCTGTTGACCTATGTAGCTAGAATAATACTTCTTCTAACGGTATGTGGACTTTTCTCTAACAGTTACATAGTCGAAGAAGACAAAGTCTTATCTTTCCTGTTTGTTACACTTGTATGCCTACTAATATTTGACCTGAGAAAGAACGATTCTGATAGTACTACCGAGAGAAAAACAAGATTCACTTCAAAACCAATAAAATCAAATTTCAGAACAATTGTACTAATTATCGGCTTACTAGCATGCGCCTCGGTGAGACTATCGCATTATTTCTGGCGCTGTAGAGAAGAACATCTACAACGGGAATGTTCTATATTTGCAACTGGAAAAGTTGGTTGGTCCACAATGCCAAATAACTGGGAGCGTGCTCTACTCGCCGTTTTATTCGCTTCAGTCATCCTGGCATCATATGTAGTGATAGTTAGATTATGGTTGCAAAGTTGTGGAAATCTCACAGGCTTTGCTCCCAGCGTCATAGTAGGGCAGTATTGTCCGGTAATAGTAAGCGTTTGCATGGGTTGCTATTGGATTTTGCAAAAGCTTCCGAAGTTTGTCAAGCCGAAACTCGCACTATCCTGGGAGATCAATACGCTACCTAATGTGGTTTACTTTTTCTGCGTCCTCGCGATTCTCGTTCTCTACTATCGTCCGCTTAGTATATATTTGCTGCCAAAGAAGAAGGAATCCATCGACGTCTACCGTGATGAAAATATAGTGCCTCGATTATTCGAAAAGATAAAAGACTCCATTTCCCGCAAACGAATAGATACCGATGAACTTCCGGTCATTTATGGTTTCGGGACAGCCTACAGCGCTGCATTTATCTCGTTAAGCGTATTCCTCACACTTTTGTACGCATTATTATTAGGAGATACCCTGTCGCCTGGTACATTTTTGATGTTTACAACATGTGGTTGTATATTGGGTTTATCCGCGATAGAGAGATACAAAAATGCTAATAATATTTGTAAGTATACACACTAAAATATATATTATATATATCAGTATATATTTAGATCCTTAATTTTTTTCTAATACTTTATTTTTATTTTATACAGCTGAATTAGTTGACGTATCAATGCCTGTATTACTTTGCTGGTTCTTATTAGCTGAATATTTTTTTTATGGAACTGGTCATCAAGCGACGTTTCCTACCATTCACTGGCATGCTGCCTTTGTAGGAACTGGTGGTCACTTTTACGGAAATTTAGTGTCAGCAATTCTAATCGGTGAGTATTATTACGACTTCATTGAAATTTTTATTGACTAAAGTTTTTTAATAAAATGTTCTTTTTTCAGGTATTAATACGTTTGGATCGCATATTTTACTAGGTGCAACATTACCATTATTAGTGGTCGTGCCATTTACATTGCATCGGATATTTCCAAAATTTCTCAAAGCAAAATTTTTCGATGATATAAAGAGAGGTGAACTTCTCCTGTTCGAACAAGATTCTGCTTTTCACGCTGCAATTTTTGCGATTGCGGGGAAGTACACGTTGCTTCACGGAATTCGAGTATGTTGTATAAAATATGTATAAGACATTAAAATTTAGATTATTTTGCTTTTCTCTAAAATAGTTTAAAAGAAATGTGTGCATTCAGATATCTGTATCATTCATTAATTATTTATTTTCCAGACTTTCGGCAGCATGCTCGCAGCGACTATACACTGTCGGCATTTAATGGTTTGGAAGATATTCGCGCCAAAATTAATATTCGAAGGATTAGGATTCCTGGTAACGTTGGGTAGTATACTAGCATCGTTTTACATGGTATTCCGTATTGATCAACAAATGGAATATCTTATCACTAGAGTCACGAAAGGCAGATGATAGTGACTCACTTTTAATGGAGTATAGTACAATCAATAGCAAAGTACCAAAGTCGTAAGAACATTTCGCTTTTGCGATGAATCTGAAAGTTGCTCGTTACTTACGAATATAGATTTGTATCTCTAGCGATTCGAACCGTTAAGATATGAAATGGGCAACGTACAAGTCTATACTTACCACGATACTGCCAATATTCCACAATTTTGTATGAAAGTGTAACAAGGGTAAAAATGAAATCAGGTATATCTAGCGAGTATTATAAATAACATTTTTCGTACCGAAGAAACTCTCTCCATTTCTTCGATTTGATATTAATGTTAGATAATAATGTATACTTCTTCTCTAGAACGCTATATCGCGTAATCAAACTGATGCTTCCTAACACACTAACGCTACCCTGCGTGCAATGCATTGCTGATTGACGAACAAAGCAACGCACTTGATGCAGGATTGCGTCCGTGTGTCGCAGTCTGTCTGCGCTGATGGGCACGTCAAGCGTATTATTGCTATTATTAGAATATGATTAAATAGAAAATAGATTAGATACTATCACAGAAAGAGCATTCATCTTTCATATCCTTCAGTACATATACATAGAAAAAGTACAGTATATTGCGATTAATGAAGAACAAACGATACAAATAAATCCAGCATTTTAGATTCGTTTTTTATAAATGATATCTCAATATTATGTATCGCAGATAATTTTAAATGATTCTGTAACATTGTCGTTTCTCTTTTATCTTTTGCCAAATATATTTTATTGGAAATAATCGATAGTATCGTACACGTTTACTTATACTTTTTGGATAACAACATTTTTAAAAGTTTTTCATTGAGAACTAATCATGTAAATATAGTGAAAGAAATATTCCTGCTGACTGAGTGGCCTAATGGTGGTTATGATGGTGCCTACGATCTTGATACTCATTCTTGTGATACTGCATCCAATCAGCCCATTTGTTTGAGTTTCCGTAAGTGTTAGTCCCCTACGACAGATGAATAGATGCCCGCGATATTCATAATTCAGAGACATTTTATATGTACTTAACTGTAATTAATACTTTGAAAGCCTGGAGCTTGAGAGTTAGGCAATTTAGGCATTTGAATCTGAAAACAAATGAGGTTATTATATTTTATAGTTTCTCGTGCGAATATTACTCGATTAAATAGAGAGGAAAACAAACACGATTTTCGGCGAAAAATGTTAAGTAATTTATAACTTCCTGTTTCCTGTTATTGAATGCAATAATTACATAGGCTTCCAAAGTATTATAGTTATACTATTACACCACTCATATTATAACATAAAATTGTGTGTGTGTATATATATATATGCACATTGCCTTGCATTAAATTATAAAATATTTTATTGTTTCGTTGTTATAATATTTAATTTAACTTTCTTTCATGATTTCTTAATAAAATCGAATAAATAAATAGAGTTTATAAGAGTAGATTTAAGAAATGGTAAACACATTAAGAAAAAAAAATCATCTCTGATACTAATATTTCTTTTTTTATATTATTGATTCAAAGAAAGATTCTGTACATTTTATAGACGTCGTATTTATATATTAAAAAAAGGAAAAAAATGTAAAGCATTGACGTTAATGATAACATTAAAATAATATAATTAAAACATTAAAATAATATAATTCCAAGATAATAATAATAATAATAATATGTAATTATGATATAATAATAACTGAAACATTTTTTAAGAAAAGAGAGAATAATATAAATCAATTAATAATTGTTGTGTCTAAGTAATATAGCATTTATTGAATATATAACATCAATTATTGCACATTATTTTTAGAATTGTAGTAACTGAATTTCAAAACTTTCCAAATCTTTTTTTTATTGTAATTCAAAATGCTTTCCATTATAAATTGTAACAAATTACATTGTTATAAATTGTAAGTTTTAATGAGAAATATTATATGTCACATTTTGCTATATATAGCAAAATTTTTATGTGAAATTGAATTTATGTACTTTTATAATTAACGGTTCAAACTTTTCTTCTTTCTCTCTTAATATTTTAGTTAATTATCACTAAAATTACTTATCTTTCAAAATAAAATCGCACTTACCAGCAACTTGATTCCTCCTCCTTGATGTCCAGGCGTAGAACCTCCCCCCGCTTGTACAGACTCTACTGAACCTGCAGGTAGACTTTGATAGCCCTGATGCATCTGCATTTGTACACCTCTCCTATATTGGCTATGATCATGCCGATCATTATCGTTTTCATATCCGAAATATGGTAGTGAGTTATCGTCTAATTGCCGTTTTACAGCCGAACTCTCAGGATAAGATACCCAGAAAGATGTTGGTCCTTTGGACAAAGCTCTGCTCATTATAGAATTTTCTTTGATGAGATCTGCTGAATAAGAAGTTGGATAAGAAGCTGAATAAGAAGTCGGAGTTGCACTGTTCACAGTGGATATTTTCTTCAGAATGGCATTTAAGAGAGTGTTATTAATCGGTGAAGCTCCAATTGCACCATTAGCTAATGGAACCTTCGACAATTCCGGATTATCTGATGTGCTAGCATTAGTTGCTATCGCGTTTTTTGCAACCACACTGATGTTTCTTTGCAGCTCCGTTAGCATATCAAATACTTGGCTAAGTGCAGTCATTCTCTGCTGGAACGGAAGCGTTGGATCGATTGTTGGCTTCGCAAAAGGAAATGCAGCAGAGAAAGGCTTAAAAGGTTTTTTTGTCTTAGCGGCAGCGGCTGTCGCACTCTTTTCATATGCAATCAAATCATTTAAAGTCGCTATCATATCACCTTTTAAATTACCAAGCTCTGACAATATCGTATTGACAATTATATCTTTAGCAGCTGCAATAGATGACGCATCATCTAAGGATCTTGCGATTTTATCCGATGAATTATCGTCGAATTTTAGAGATCTCAGAAAATCGCTTTTTGTGTCTGAATCATCGTTTGCTTCTAGTGCAGTTACATTTATACTGTCAAATAGTTTGTCCAGGAAATCAGATACCTTCTGGGTATACTCAGTTGGGCCGGGAATTACAGAGGACGGTATCCAGAAACTAGGAGGTACAATAGTGCTTTTCGGTACTTCGGTTGTTGATGCTGGAGTGCTAGTGGCAAGATTTTTGAAGAGCGTGTCCAGGAATTCTGATTTTTTCGAAATGATCGCACTTGGATCCATCACTGGGCCAAAAGAACTACTTGGTGATCCACCTGGTCCAAAAGGTCCGAACATTCCCGGCAAATATTCCTTTGGCACACCAGCGGCTGGTTTTGTTGCCGATATACCTTCTATTATCTTTGGATAAGATGATGAGCCTGGAATGGTATTAACGTTTTCTGCGGAAGAAGGTACTTCTATGCTTCTTCTTCTTCGGGAGAAAGATGCTTTATCCATAAAATCTGGCATTGTTTCTGATGAAAATGGTGTAAAGGGACCGAATTTTGGACCCGTTGGACTTATCGAACCCATGGAACCCATTGGGCCGAACTTTGGAGCAAACGGACCAAACATACCGCGTTTATACATATTGTTACCATCAATAATTTTTTCTTTATCATCTTGTAGCATGTCTCGTTTATTAAATAATGCATTTGCACTATCAACATTATCTGAAGGCAATCCACTTACGCCATATGGGATGATCGGTTTGGTATCTGCCACGTTATATGCAACTGGTCCTATACCGCCGAACAAGTTACTCAGCATATCCGTCTTCTTAGAAATAAACGCCTTTGGATCGACAAACTTCGGCATGAATGAAGATTTTGGCATGTAAGGTACAGATATCGTGTCTATTCCTCCTGGAGGTCCGAGAGCTCGCGAATAAACTACGAATTACAAAATAATAAGTTAATATAATATCTAATATATATATTATATATATTATCATTATATATATTATCTTTTATCTGTGCAAAAGAATATTAAGGAATTAAAAAGCATTGACAAGAAATCTACATTTAAAACTGAATGTAAAATTATTAAATTTTTGTTCTTTTTTTATAGATACTCGTTTTGTAATCTTAAAATATTTTTTTATATATTTTTTTAAAATAGAAAGTAATTACGTAAGTTTCCCTGGTAAAGATTTTTCTTATAATTTTTATATGAATTGGAACATTTTTCAGAAATATAAAAAATTCTCAATCAAATATTTGGAAAGTTTATATCTCAGAATTTATCATATATGTGAATTTTGAAATATTTTGAGATTTCTCCATAATTAAAAAAAAAATTTTTTTAAGTTTTTAGATTTTATAACATTTCACCAGAAATTATACTTCCAAAAAATCTTAGAAATTTTATAATATTTCATAATTAACATATTTCATAATTAACATATGAAAAATTCTGATGTAGATTTTCTAAGTTTTCCAATTCGTACAAAAAATGTGAGAAAGTTATAAAATTATATAAAAATTCTGAAAAATTATATAAAAAATTCTGAGAAAAATTTTCATCAGAGTTCTTGTTTGGAATTTAATTTTCTATTTTGCA
>Ga0157364_1001610_pt1 | contig 19548 bp, 8 predicted proteins | sample AttsexASBM2_FD_111476 | JGI IMG/M metagenome (GOLD analysis project Ga0157364, IMG submission 111476) | Fungus gardens microbial communities from leaf cutter ant in Ribeirão Preto, State of São Paulo, Brazil - Atta sexdens ASBM2 | ecosystem: Host-associated > Fungi > Mycelium > Unclassified ...
CGTGAACTCGCATTCTGACGATGCAACCGGACGAGAAAATCGAACACGACATTTACCATCGTGCACCAGTTACGGAATTTGCGGCATGAAATTATGCAACGGATAATCTCGCGTTGCAATTAACGCGAATGTGCGATAAATAGATTTGCAGAATTGCGGCACGCGCGTGAGCGAATGCAGCAGAGGTCAACGCTTTCGCGTGTAATCTGCTTGCCTTCTCATATTTTCCCAAATACAGTCGCATTATAATTGCACTTTTGCTGCAGTCCGCGAACGAAAATCCGTGCAGCGCATTTCCAAATTAACTTTCTATAATCATCGAGACAACAGGAGTCATCCAATCTCAACCGTAGTTCATACTCGTCCATAGGATTGAGAAGCGCGTAGTTTTGTGCAGGAATTTGTTAATTGTACATGACGTGGCTCAGATGAATTTTTAATTAATATCGCCGTCAGTTAACAACGAACGTAGAATTACGCAGCCGTAATTATGCCCACGATGTACCATGACACACACAATTATTTATTTAACCGCTTGTCTCTGCGTGTCAATTTGATGTCCAAACATTTTTGCGTGTCGCGGTAAATTCTTTGTGCCGATCATTAATCATCGCGGTGAATGTACCGAAAATTGACGATGAGCAAAAGTAATAATTACAGCGATCATGATAGTTAGTCGAGGTAGTGTCGCGTTCCTCGTGCCATTTGTCCCACAATAGTAGCCGTCGATTTGGAAACAACAATGGAATTACATTCTCCTGCAGTTTCTCAATAATTTACCGTTATTTTCTGTCTCACCAACAGACCGCGCGCTTCTAGAAGGCAATATTCCCCATAATTGGTCGTACGTTCAACTGTTGCATCAATCGGCTGAGAGAGAGAGAGAGAGAGAGAGAGAGAGAGAGAGAGAGAGACGAAAGAGAAAGAGCAACCCGAAACTTTTCCATTAAGATAACTTCAATGCTAGGCGACGCGATCCAATGAGACTCGTTCGACACGATGACTTCGTGCCCTGCCGATAAACTCCGGCAGGGGCAGAATTAATTTCTATGGTCGAATGATCCCAGCTGGCACGGAATATTCTATTTACCTTCATGATCGGCACTAAGCGGGACGCAATAATGGCTATGGCAATGATGACGTTTAACTCAGGCTTAACGGGATTTAGCTCGGTCTCTGATTGTCCTTCGGGTCCCAGAAACGGACGTTGGACATACAGAGGGAGAAAGATGTGTCGACACTGATCCATCCTGTTTCAATTTGCCGTCGCCCACGTTACAATTGTGCCGCTCAAAAACGCGTGACAAGAGAAACAAGGCACACGACGCAGCTGCATTGCGATGATTTCCGTATCGACAACCTGTCGATTAAATTATTTTCGAAAATGACGACCGTTTGAGAGTCGCACTATGCCCGCTGTATCGCGAACGACGCGGCGCGATAAACAAAAATTCGGTGACACGCGCGAGAAAACGCACAATATCGGCTCACGTTTTATCATGCGTGCGCTAACTTTACCGTTCAACGAATTGCGTTTCACGTAACATGATTCCCACTAACGCATGGGCACTATATTCTACAAGCTTATAACAAGATAGTCCATCAAAGAAAAAAATATCCCGCTAATATTGCGAAAGGTAATGATATTTGATACTTTGATAACAAGGTTCTCGTGAATGTCCAGTGATTCAATATTCGATGTGTCGATTGTTCCGTAATTGGAGTGAGTTCTGACAGTAAAGTGTTAATGTGTCATTCAAAGCTACATGTGCGTACAGTTTTAAGCAGCGAACCCGATCGCCGCAAAGTCGGTCATAGCCGCACACGCGGGCTCTAATTACACATTATAAACGTTTCGAGATGCGGGATTTATATTCTTTTCCCTGACATTACCCTGCACACTGCAGATGTTCAACGTTTGCAACGTGATACCGATACACCATGATTACCGTGCGGCTTAACGGCACTAATTACGAGCCACGTAATTCGGCGTTTCCCCGCCTCGTCGAAACGCCCGTTGGCCGCACTTGTGTTGTCGTGACCGTATGTTAAAGCGAGTAGGAAAATTGATTACTGATAGTCGGAATTCGGTTTCGCGTTTCGGGAACTCATTGAAAATTCGGCATTGCTACCGCTGCGTGGACGCCGAGCGGCGAATTTTCGCGCTGGGCGTGCGGCACGCCCCGATCAAATCGCACGCGTCCACATACCGCCGATCATGAACGACCATAAAGAAAATTAGAATGAGTGGATGCGGTTCGGTTGCGGCAACGAGGTTGCCCGGTCGTGATGCGTAGCATTTCCACCGCGTTTGACGTTGCACTTGACGTTTTGCACACAAAATTGATTTCAAACTGTTTTCGTAGTGACAACAAATTGGTAAAAAATGATTGATTTAATTTAATGGTATATAATTATAATAAATATAATATTTCCTTTTCGATTTCTTCTCCTTTATTTTGATGGCTTATTATTTTTATAAATTTCTGCAACTACAACTAAATCTGACGAAATAAGGTTTTCACTCATTTAAAAATTAGCGATCAATTATTAGTGACAGATTGTATAATCAGTAGAATAGACAAAAGCATGGAAAGGATGGTTTCTCTGAAATATTTAAAACAACTAGATTTGAATATCTGAAATAATTTTGTTAAACTATCAAAATAATTATGGACACAAACTTGGTTGCTGAAATGTCAAAACTTCTTGCAGTATTACTCATTATGCTTGAGATTCCTACATAATTATTTTGATGATTCAATAGAATTTATTTTCCGATCTGCATCTAGCTAAATTTTTAAATACTTCAATAAAATCGTTCTTTCCATGTATATTTGGAAAATAAAATAAGTTAAATTTTTAAGGGAAGGAAATCGATGCCACCATATTCTATTCTCGGCATAAGCAAATAAAATACAAGAACCCGTGTAGAAATTCATTAAAGCTGACCCTACTATTATGAGACTTTGATCATTAATTAAGGATGCCATAAAAAAGTTGTCCTTATTTTTATCTGATGAAGCCCTTATCAGAATTTGAGAATGTTTTAACTTTATAAATACTTATTTATTATATATTTATAAGTATTCTTGTAGGGCCCTAATAAACTATTTATTGCCTTGTAGGGCACCAATTAATTTAAAGGTAGATTAATCAGATCTTTTTTCAGGACCCATTAATTCTCTACACAGGAAATTGCATTGTATGTTTAATATTAAACATAACTGTTATTTAAATTACTATTTAGTTGATTGTAGACATAGAAATCATTATCGTGTGTAAATACAGATTGATATTTAATTGATATATTTGCCTGGTCTATTTTTAGCGTGTGCGCACCTAACATGCGATTTCGTTTAATTGGGAGCCAAATATGAACACAGTGCGGTGGACATGATGATAGTATAAACATGATCCGCTAACAAGCAACTCGACAGGAAAATAGAGAAAGTTGATCATTAACATTTGAAATTCAGGCCGCAGCTTTACATTCATTCGGATTGCCGGGGTGATCATCCGGTTAATTTCTGTATGGTGCTACGGGAGTACAAAGTGCAGAGAGACACATGTATTCATGCGGTATTCATTGTACGATAACGAAAATGCGGATAAGCCATCCAGTGGAAATAACCGTGAAAAAAAGAGCGTGATGAATGCTGCTCGCGGATGCAGTCGACCCTATCCCGTTGGCAATTATAGCCAGCTGCGCAAAATTTGGAGGAGTGAATTTCACGTTGAAAATCATCTCTCTTTGAGCTGCCTCGTACCGACATTTGTGAAAACGCGCGAATTTTACACGCGGGAGAGATCCTCACATTCATTCATATTTCTTAGTAAATCCAATTTAATTCTAATTCATCTGAGAACTTAAAGCTCGACGCCCGTGCCACGAAGCAACATGCATTTCTAGCGCGACCAGATCCTCGTACATCCAACGAATTCCGCCGCGCAGCTGCGAATTAGTTTACGAACTAAATTGACGTTTAATGTTGCGTCGGGCGTTGCCGGTTTACGAGGTAGATTCGAGTATTGTCGGAATGTGCGGAATTCAGGACAGCCTGATGTGAGAGAAGGAGGAAAAGAGAGCGAAACGTATCGGAATTTTATTTTATAAGAGCGTCGGGCTAACGCTCGGTGATAAATATCAAGCATTGACGGCGTTACGTTGAATCGCAAAATTCTCGGCATGCGGAACGCTACCGGTGTATACAATAGTCGAATATCTAGAATGGATATCGTGTAGATGCCGCATATTCTGTCGATAATTTCCATTACTGGTAGCGAGCAGATTCTGAGAGAAACAAGTGCGATACTCCGACTTCTAGGATCGCGTTTTTGGTACGCTCGATTTGCGTGACTGAAAGATCAGGCGGCCCATTCCGCAAAAAAACGGTCTAAAAAATCGATGAATTTAACCGCACCATATATTCGATAATTGCCATTGGTTGTAAATAAAATAAGGTACGTAATAGCAAAGGGATATCCGATCGTGCTGAAGAATTGGGAAAGACACTTTATATTCAACTCTTGTTAAGAATTATGGGCGTATCCTAACGGTTACGAATAATAAGAATGCGAGTCTCAAAAAGATAAATAAACTGTAATAAACTTCGTGCAATTTTTCTCAAGTACTAAAAATACGTATCAATCCATTTGATATCACTTTTCCGATGGAAAAATTCATGATAAAAAGCATTTTATAGATAGAAAAACAAGCAAATACAGAAAAATCTATAATACTTTAAAATATTGAAATTTCCGAAAAGTAATATTGTAAATAGCATATACACGGAGAAAAATGTTTCGTTAAATTAACTGCCCAATAAACATGTTGATATTATGCACAGCATTTATTAAACATAAGTATAAAATAGAAGTATAAAATTGATATAGATATACGGCATATATGTAAAAAATAATTCATGAAACACCAAAATTTTATCTACGTTTATAAAAACAATATGATGTTATAATTAAATAAACATTCTTTAATATAATATATATAATATAATGCATTTATAATTTGTGAAAAATATTCCTTTAATTCCTAAATAGTAAATACATAATAAAAGATTGAGCGTATATATTATATATTCTCAATAAGGACAAGAAAATATATATAAGTATATTTATGGAATTAATATGTAGCATAAACGCACGCGGTATATTAAATATATATGACTTTGGTATATGAAAAGGTTGTGACATAATAGACAAATAAGTAACACATATGGTATAGATAGAAGACTCCTGATCCAGAGGTCCCAGGCTCGAATCCCTATAAAGCCCAATTAAAGGTCCCTAAGTTAAAAATCTTGATAGTATATTATGCATTTCAAATTTACAGTCTAATTGTAATTTATTGTGTATCAGTTACATATAATTTTAGTTGCAATAACATCGCGTTTATCAAATGCAATTTGAATCGGGTGAAGAATAACGTTAAAAATATATATAGTATAATATATAGAATATATATAGTATATGTGACAATGTTTACCAGTCGGATATCATAACTAAAATTACCGAAACTGATACACGTTGTACCTATTATGTTTAAATCTTTCGTAAATAACTGATTTGAACATATAATATATCATTTTGTGCTTATTGGGTGGAATTCTAATGGGAAATGAACGATCCAGAATTCTGATTAAATCTATTAGATTTCTGGTTGAATTCTAGTTAAGATAATCAACATTTAGAGTTTCTTTGGTTAAATAACTAGAATTTTAGTAAATTTATCAAAAATTTAGGAAACTTAACCAAAAATCTAGATCGTTCATTTTCAACTAAAATTCTAGTTAATTCAACTAAATATTTTCCTCCGTGAAGAACACATAATATTCATTATCACAATATCAATTATCACAAAATACGTTAACGTAAATATTTTGAGAATTCTCTTTTTAACGAATTTTCTCTTTAATTTTTATCAAAAATCTTGATTTTTTTTGCCAAAGTTGGTCCATTATGGAAATGTTCAAAATGAATACAATTTCGTAACATAAAAATAAAATCATGTAGTGCACAGAATGTCAAAATGCGAATGCTCTGGTCTTGAATATTTCTACAAACAAACAACTATAATTTGAGAAATTTGCATGAGGATTTATAATGCGCGCATTTCCACGACCAATCCGGCGCGGAGTGACCGTGCTCGAAGTCCGACGTTAACATTTGTGCGAAAGTTTTCGCGGTTCTATTCCAATTACCCCGCAAACTCGGCGATTGCGGTGAGCGCGCACACGGTGAACGTAAATATTTGTCGCGCACCATCAACGACGAAGTTCTATAACGAACGCCGTCACTAGAAGCGATTTCGCATCGGAAGGTGAGAAACAGGACTAATATGCCAATAAAATGTACATACGAAAAATGCCACGTTTTCACATTTTCATGTTTTCCATTGTTTCGTTTATTCACATGTCAATTTTGCATGTGGCTTTATTTATTTTTTCGTTTTCTTCCTACATGCTTCCTATTTGCAAGAATTAACACACGAACTCATGACTCTCGAATTCACGACGGATGCTAATTAAAACGACTGGAAAATTGTGCGGTTGTGTGGTTTGCGGTTATCGCGTGGCTTCTCTCGTTTCAAACGCGGACGTGGGTGGCGGGATAATAAGCTAGCCGGTTGTGCGATGTGCAGGTGGACGCCACGCGACACCTGCTACCACTTTGCTCTGCTCGGGCATCTTTATCGCGGGTGCGAACGAGCCAACCGGATGGTGATCGATCGTGTCGCACGACAACCAGTGACGGCACTCAAACCGATACCCGTTCGCAATTTTCAAACGGACGAAATACAGCTACTCGTTCAAGAGCCGTCGATACTGTTGGCTGGCACTTCCCGCCAGTTGTTTCACAGAGACCCGGTTTTCGGCTATTCGAATACACTCGGTCGGATTGTTAAAAAGGTTTGGCATGCGCTCTGAGGAAAACGGGGAAAAAAAATCAGCTTATGACTATTCGAAAATTCGCTTTCCGAAAACTAGGAAAAGTTGCAAAAAATTCGAAACACGGGAAATTGAAACTACTGGATACAGGAAGCACTTCAATAGTGCATTCCCTTCTTTTTTCTTGTGTATCTGACGCATTGTCTAAATACAACAAACGATTTCCACTTGTTTACTGTTTCGCTCACAGAATGTTTCGATCACATAGGGAGAGAGGCGATAAAGCAACGCATTCTGCATTCAACACTTCATGATGAGATTCACTCATGCATTAGAATTAGTCATCGATAATGATGATCCTCGGTATCGTTCGTGCGCGCAGCAATGATACATGTATGTACACACACACGCACACACACACACGCACACGCACACGCACACGCACGCACGCACACACATACACACACACACACACACACGCACACGCGCACGCGCACGCACACACACACACATACACGTATATATAATAAAAACACGCATTAAGATTATTACAATTTATTAAGTTACGTAAATAAATTTTCTAACAGACTATAAAGTTTTAATTTTTACTTTACGGAAATCGTGAATATTACTTATGTATTTTTACTTTCAACATCGTAATCCGACATCCATAGTTCCAACTAAAATAAGTAAAAGAAAACCAGTGCACTTTGGAGCAGTATCTGCTAGTTGCTGTTTTTCCCAAAGTTTCTGCATCGATGTCATGGATTCGCTACTGTAACCGGGATAAAAGTATGAAAAAAAGAAGCCGAAGGTTCTTCTATTGACTTTCTTTCCATTCATCCATCAGTTTCCGTCTCCACAGCTAATGGCTCAGTTTTAAGACGAACGGTGCACAAGATTAAGAACACAGACGAAGGTATTAGGGATTGCCTTCAAGACGATCATGTGATAGGACATGCTAATCAGACCTCCGTTATTCCGGTCCGGCGGACTCTTTGGATCTCTCTTGAGGTGACGTGCCTGCCACAGATGTTACCTCAAACCGTCCGTTGTGGCTAAGATATAGAGACAGGCTTTAATCAGATGTCCATTTTGAAGTGAAAATCTACTCGAACACTTGATGATATTTGTTAAAATCATTCGATGTATTCCTAAATGTATTAACTAATTTCAGATAATTATACGGATAGCTTTATTCGTATCCAATCGTATTTGAAATTAGTAAATTGAAATACAATTAACAGAAGGAAATAGATGTCACAATAAAAAATTACTTCTTTGCTCCTGCAATATCTTTTATTTAAATTATTCTGCAAAGCTCAATACAGCCATTTAAATCGAATGCCATAAATAAAAGATAAAAAATAATTATAATTATATTTAAACATATATAAATAAATGAAAATAAGATACGATTCCGCATTATTATGATGTAATAAAAAAATCTTTATTTTATATTTGTCGCAATTATTATTATTATCCTTATATAATTTGCCACACTTCATTTGTCATAGATTATTATTTACTACTTTTAAATAAACTTTACTACTTTTATGAACATAAACGAACATATTTCAAACCGAATAATGTATTGTAATTTTTAATAATCGCATTTTAACAAGTGAAAATGTTGAACAGTCATTAGCCTCTAACATTTCAAGCTGTATTATAAATATTTTCCTGTTTATACTATCCATTTCATGAATTATTATACACACACACACACATACACACACACACACACACACACACACACACACACACACACACACACACACACACGCACGCACGCACGCACGCACGCACGCACACACACACACACACGCACGCACGCACGCACGCACGCACGCACACACACAAAATAAAACAGTGTGTTACATATATATTTTATTCGCGTTTGTTAATTAGATATGCAAAAATAGATAATTCGTTTTCTTTTATAAAAACCGCCTTGAACTAATCAATAAATAACTGTCTAAATAGCTAACTAGAATCGATACTTAAAAGCTCGTCATTCTATGGCCACAAAATTTTAACAACTCCACAAGGACTTACATACGTTTAATTGACGGTCGGTGTATTTTAAGCTTCCTATACAGGAAAGCCTATATACCCCAGAGACTTCTGATACAGCCTGAAATGCACTAGCTACTAGGAAGACGGGTTTTCGTTTAAAATTTTACTCACGATCACACGAAGGATCGTTCGATAGAATCGAGTTGCATGTAGCCACGAAAGTGCATTGTGGTATTTCTATGCCTCGTGACGCTTCATATGGGGTGTTCTATAAAATTTTATTAAATAGAATAATAAACAAAAGAAAAGAAAATTCAATATAATGTAATATGTATTCCATGATAATCGATGATACCAGTCCATAATAGTTATTCGCGAATGCGAGTGAATAATGACAGATAAATAATCAATTAATTATTTTTACGAAATTTTCATTTGAATTTTAATAGAATATTTATTTTTAATTAATTAGAATATTGAATTATAAGAATTGCAAAAACTGTCGTAAGGGTAGAAATTAGCCGTAACAAAGGGTGCAAATTTTGGGCACCCGGTAGGGAGACTTTTATTCCACCTTCGTCGCGCGTAACAAGACATCTTCCGCTTTAAGCACAACCCGTCGTACATACATAGATACAATCAGACATCGGTCGATCCCGTCGCGGGGATGGCGCGTTGCTTGTTTCGCCATCGCGACGTTAGTTTCCGGCAGTCTCGACGGCATTTTCGTCTGGAAGTACGCGACACGAGAAACCGCTGGCCATCCGCTGGTACGAGGGATGCAGACGGGATTGCTCGCACACCGTACCAGACTAACTCCCGCGTGCCTGCCCGGGGGACATCTATGCGGTCGCGGATGGTTGCGTTCGCGTCTGCACGTAGATGTCGTCGAGTTACATGCGACTTCGCAATGCAAAGATATTAGCATGGTAATATCTCCCCCACATTTTATGTTCCTACTATTTTACGTTCTGTTAAAAATAGATTTAGAACATATTAAAATGTTCAAAGTACATTCTACTTGTCTAACTCAGTATGTTTCGAGGTGTATGGAATATATCGTTCTACTATATATATCGCTAATTCTCGCGATAAAATAATACTGACTGTGTTTCGAAGAAAAAGATTTAATGACAAGAAACGGTTAATTTATTTGCGATATATTTTATGACACTAATGTTGTATTTTATTGTATAGAACCAAAAAAAAAGTCCATAATTTCATTGGCAGTTTTTTCGCATATAAGAATGAGATTGCAATCGCAGTTGATGCGATGAGAACGGCGCTAATTGCGAAGAACGGGACCGCGCAAAAAGAAGCTTACATCGAAGTTGGGAAGCAGTGCAGCAGTGCGGGCTGCGGAATTGCTCCTTGAAATATCCCGCTCCAGAAGCAGTTCCGACTTCTATTTAGTGCAAGTCGGACGAAAATAAGTTACGAGAAGTAGACGAAGGGGAACGGCGGTGTGTTTGTCCCAGCAACATCGCACTTAAGCACATAACAACAGATACGAGGCGCCAGAATCGAGTTATCACGCCTGCGAACATAGTTATCGAATAAAAAGATTATTGAAGCATTTATTGGTTACAACAGTCTCAGAGGAGCGCTCCGAAGGAGAAAGTCCTCGATCAAGCTCCTTCAACAACGATCCAATGCCCGGAAAAACGTTAACCAGTTATCTTTTCGAAGAGAAAGCTTTTCTTTGTATTAAAATCTCGATCTGGAAGAAAGCGTCGATAAACTTTAAAATTCAGTAAATTCAGAATAAACAATACGTTTAATGGAAATTAATGGAGATAAACAAGAATCAGGATTGGGTAAGTTAATGTTTTTTTTTAACTGAATAAAGTTAAAGTTAATGGCTTTACAAAATTAATAAAGTTAAATTAAAAGTTGAAGGAATAAAAAATCAACGTAAATTAAGTCAATATTGAATTAACTTAAATTAAAAAAAAAGTTAATTTTGAAAAAAATTATTTTTTAGATCAAAATGTCCCAATTTTTCTTAAAGTGAGATTAAATAACTACAATGTAGATTATTAAATAAATTAAATTTTTAATTTTTTTATTCATATGTGATATATATAAGTTATATAACTTTAAAAATATAAAGTTATATAACTTTAAAAAACAGCCGTAAAGAAGATACAAGATCAGTGATTACTTTTTAATAAGTCTTAAGCCATAAGAAATTGACCAATTACAATCAAATGCGAGAAGAATATTTGACTATAATTGGTCAATTTCTTATGACTTAAAGCTTAAAATATCTATTATAGATCCGGACTAAAGCTTATGGCATAAGACATAACCGCATAAACCAATCAGAAGGCTGCATTAGCATCTTAAGAAATTACTTAAGATGGAATTACTTAAGATCTTAAAATATGAACAGATTAGCCCTTAGTCTTATTATATCTTATTATTTTTCTAAAATATTTAAAAGAGATAAAAAAATTGTTTAATTAAAAAAAGTTAAAAAGTTAACGTTTAAAAGTAATTTAGTTAAGTTAAAATTCATTTAAAATTAACTAAGTTAAGTTAAAAGTTATTAACTTTTTAATTTTTTTAAAATGTTTTTTAATGTTTTAACTAGTTACTACCCAATCCTGACAAGAATAAACAGAAATGTTAAGCGATGTTGATTCAAAATTGTGAAATCCATTTCACTTTTTTTTACTTTTAAATATACATAAAATATATTTAATAATAAAGATATAAATATTTTTGTATTTTGTGTAAATAACGTTTGGATTAACTTTTTTCGATGTCATAATGTATTCCTAAATTTAATTTGCTTCGTAACTCAATCCATTCCTTCTAATTGGCCATTTCAATAATAGAATGAAGAGAAATTTCAAATTTTAATCGGCTTGGTCTGATTTAAGCGTACATGTTAAGCCAGCGCTGATTAGTGGGTGCATTTCAATTTTCCTCTCTGTTAAACTTCATTTGTCTATCTGACAAGTGAAAATAGATAATGTCCGTACTTTCGTAATAAACATTGTTATTATTGTGGTATTATTATTAGTAAATGTTAGGAGATTCAAATTTAATGAAGACTATTAAATGCTCTGAAGTCAAACATACCAAATTCATAAAACTACAGTTCGGACGAACTTTCATGGAGATCGTGTTTTGCAATTAATTCTTAGTTTCCAAGTAAACTGGCGAGTTGTCCAAGAAAGTGATTTAAACAAACAAGTGCATCAGAGTCTACAAAATATATATAATAATAAATTGAAAAGAAAATAATGTTAAGAAACCAATTAAAAAAGAATGTTAAGAAATCATTTTTAATCTAATATTAGAATTTGTAATAAACACAATATTTTAATTGATATAAGTACATAGAATGTACAATTTATTTATTTGGAGTAGTAAAATTTATGAAATGTAATAAAACATTCTGCAATAAGACACTATTAAGGGAGGATATTTTCAAATTATCTCCTAGTCATAGAGAGAGAAAAAAAGAGAAAGAGGAGAGAATTGTTCGCGTACCACTCGCAAATATTGCAGCCGTGACGCCGGCATGCAGGTCCGTTCTCTCTTAGCTTTCTGTACCTGCCGATCGACGTCGACAACGCGTCGATAATTAGTCGGTTCGTAGCTGCAAATGGGACACGGAAGTCGGCAGGTCACTTCGTGATTCGGAATATATTGAATGTCACCGGGCACAATTGGATCACGTGTCTTGTCATGGCTTCACGCGCACCCATGATATCAAGTCAATTTCTTTTCATATGAATGTAGAGATAAGCGTTTTACGATTAAGCTGATATTAAAACTATAAATGTCAGGTATTCTATCACACAAAAATGCAAATTATATTATAAATCATAATATATGTCTCTTATAGAAATATATCTTTAAAAAAACGAAATAAAGAATGCAATTATATAAATTGTTGGGATAGTGGACGATTCAACAGAAATTCAAGATATTCAATTTTCTTTTCTTGTAGATAACAATCTAGATTTATTCTCAGCAGAGAGAAGGAGAGAGAAAATTCTTAAATAGAAACAACTAAAATTTAAGTTACGATTTTACTTAATGCAATTCATTCGCGCGTATATATTTAATCCTCTAGAAACTGTGCATGAGTCGAATATCTGCATTATTGAATGTTCATGTAATCCAAAACACAACGTTTCAATAAAATGATTGGCCCAGGAATTACATCGCACTTACATTTTTTACGTTACGATTATAAAATGAGATTCTTAATACATCACAAACACTCTAAGCTCACAGTATATAGGTGTTTACAGACACGCTTGTTGGAATTGTAATTGCACTAATGAAACGTATGACATCAAAGCCTTGCCTCGACACGAGTTCTCTGAAATTTCAAAATTATTATTTACTCTGTACGATGCGACACGCAGATCCATATTCCTCGATGATATGGATATTGTGCACACGTATGCGTTACAAACGAGCATCGAGGCTTCAAAGGCAACTCCACGATTACCAACGTCTCTTGTACTTGCTACTCAACTGTAATGACTAAAGGGATCGTGTACATGGAACCATAACGAGGGAGCTTATGTGTGTTCCCGATATACGTCAGATAAATTGTGCGTTTGATGAGTCGCAGGTTTGTCATGACGCGGCTTTCTGAGATGTAAAGAAATCTGATATTGAAATTTGACGAGATAATGTAAAACTCGTAATTAAAAACTTCGTTACGTGCTTCTTTACACGATGCAAACGCATCGTGACGCATTCGTCATGTTAATCCGATATAGTCAAATTCTGACATCGCGGGATCGGTTTTGTTTCGGAGTTTTGGATCTCTTGTTGGAATGTTTAAAGAAAAATAATTCACCGTGACATAAATCAGCGGTAAATTAAGAGCATTATTTAATTCAGAATATTATTTTGGCGAATTTCATTTTTATGCTTTCATTTTCATATGCATGATATTGCATTTATAAATGATTCATTAAAAAAAACAAACTTTTTTCATTAATTTTTCTTTCGTTTTTAAATTACCCTCGAGTTTCTTCTTCTTATTGAGTAATGATGAAACGCAGCATCCAGTAGAAGTGATTGTCGAATTAGACATTGGTGTCAGAGTCATCGTCGAAAGAAAAATGCGGGTTAAAATTGAAGTGAGAATGGCATTCGCGAGAAACCAATAGCACTCATCGAAATGTCAAGCTCTTTTGCAACGCTCGAACGAACATATATGTATGTGCACAGTTTCAGATTCGCGCTCGTTAACCTGGTCATCTTTCTCGTGCCTGACGGCAGAAAAAATATAGCGATAGAACCAGATACGTTTCGCGTTCTAACACCATGTTTCCTGCATCCGGCGTCCCATTAAACTGTATTAATGCTTTCCTCTTTCCTATCATGTTTTTTTTTTATTACACAAACACAAATCCTTTTATTTAAATATCGAGAGATGCAACGAGATTTAAATATAAACATGGATAATTGAGAGCTTTTGTCCCATTTTTTCTTTTGTATCAAAAATTAAAGAATATATTTTTTTAGAAAAATTTTTCTCTTCCCCAAATATTAGAACGAGAAAATATTTTTGTATTAATTTCGGACTTTAGTTAAAAGAATTGTTGTGACATTTATTCAATCGCAACTTCAATAATACAATAAAGATTTTTTTCCCCAAATATCAGGACGAGAATGCATTTTTATATTAATTTCGGGCTTTAAAGCAATTTTGTTAATATTTATTCAATCGTAACTTCAATAATATGATAAAGATTTTCAACGATTTACAATCTTAGATACGCTTAAAATTTTTGTACGTTTACATTGAGAGGATCGAAACGTTTGCAATTTTTGACTTTACGTAATTTAGCAATACATTTATTTGTGTATTTCCGTTAAAAAAATATTATACTTTAATAAATATTTACTTGAATAATCTAAATAAATATTTATTTTTTAAATGTAAACATGTTTATTTGATATAAAATTTAATTTAACTAGCATTTTTTATATCCAGTAAATATTTACTGTAAATAAATGCTTACTTAATATTATTCAAAGAAATATGTATTAAGATTTAGTAAATTTTGTTCAGTGTATACATCTGCGTGGGGTTTTATTAATCTTTCATTTTGATTTTATTTTCAGAACTTTATTTATTTTATCATTCTTGTATTATATTTTTACGAGTTTAGATTTAGAAAAAATACTATATTTCCATTTCGATTATTTCTTTCTCAGAGCAAACATCACCCTTCGCGAAATATATTTTAACGAAGGGAAATAATAATAACCAGGCCTTCATATTTCTCTCCCATCTGAGAATCCTCCCCTCTTTCGAGTTTCTTCTTGCAACTTCCGCCACGATGTTCGGAAGCACCGTTCCGCGTCTTGCCAATTTTTTTTCCGGGTGATGTTTTCATCGCGCGACCGCGATGTGGAACCGCCAGCAAAAATTCCTTACGCCGTAACTCACCGCACGTCTGCGTCGTGCAATACGCCGCCGTAACTTACGCCGGCTGGCCGCGATCGTAAAAGTAACGACGAGTTCGGGGGAGGTCAAGTGCGTTGTTATGCTGGGGCGAATGACCCGAAATGTGCACAGCAGGCGCTTAAGGTATTGGTGCGACCTCGCGGTGCAATGAGTGTGATTAAATAGCGCTTCTCTACTTTGTAATGCCATAGATTCCTCCACAAATTTACGAGACGTCCGATCAGAATCTACCCCTGCCTCGGGTTCGCTCTCGTTACGCCTCGTACACGCGCGCATGAGCACATACTGGTATTTGATCGTATCTCTCGATAACATACTGCATATAATTCGAATAGTGTATTTGCCTGAAACTACAGATACGTAATATATGTGTATTTGTATGATTATATATTTGGAAATGCGTGGATATTTGAATTGGTAGAGGAATATACTGATCCGCGAATTTATGTGAATATCAGAAATTCAATTCATTTCGATCTATCACATACACATAAAATGTATGAATATTTTATATTTCAAATGACTACTTTCCTTCATTTTCAATGTAATTCATTTCTTAAGTGCTATGAAGATTTAATCGATAAAAGAAATTGAGACAGGCAAATTATAGAAAAGAGAGAAAAATCGCGTCTATTTAAAAAAAACTGATATTTTAAGCATTGCGTCTCATAAAAAATAATGGATTATTATTAAATCTTTTATGTAAATATGACCTTTTCATTTTTCTCATTTTTTTATATACTATTAAAATTTAAAACAAAATACATAATGTAAAGAAATATCTATAAAAAACAACTGCAAGAATGTATTACAATTGTGACATCATGGTAATATCGATTCACATATATATGTATATACACCGCAACTGCAACGATGCATTATAACGCGATTAAATTTTGTCGTTGCCAAAAATATGAGGCGGGTCAAATCGAACAATCTACGACACTCTCTATAACTTAGAGGCATTGCCCGTAGACAGGCGATATTTCACACTGCGCGAGAAACCGCAGACTGAACAGAGGCTGCCAATGAATTACGACATGGTCTATGTAACGTGCAATCGTGCGTATGTAATTTTCGGAAGACACACACAACGACAAGTGGTAACTCGAGCCTATGTCGAACCCATATAGCGTAGTGCGCATATAAGCGTTTCCTATAATTTAATTAAACGCCCGTGGGTTTCAGGACTACTCAGGCTGCAGCAGATTTATCAGGGGTTGAAACCAGGCAATGATTCCTTTCAAGTCGAAACCGTCAAGAGAATACAGAACGTGTCAGAGGCGATCGATTTCCTACGTAGCTTGGAGGAGCTTAATCGGTGAGTCTTTTTCATTGAAGCGTATGACACACATAAATAAAAAGCACGACATCTTTTGCTGCAAACAATATAGAAGTGTTTAGTATTCACACTTGATATTGATAAATGTGAATATTAAGTTTATTTTTTTATTATTTGTTCCGAGCATATATTTTAATGAAATTTATTCCGAGATATTATATAAGAAAATATATAAGTTTAAAAATTAGTTAATTCCACAGTTTATTATCATCTTATATTTGCAAGCATATTCAATACATAAAAAAGTAAAGCTTTGAGAGCATTTACAATAATGCGTGATGTTATAATATCTATAATATTAAAACCAATTTTGCCTATATTCAATTAAAATATTAATAAAAATAAAAATAAAAAAGGCTGTGAAAGTGAAGCAATGAAAAAAGAGATAAAAATAGTCAATGGAAGCCAACGCGGATATTGAAGCGTAATATTTAAACATTTATTGTTAAAATGTTATACAAGTATCGGAGTCGCAATCACAAACATTTCAACTACGTTTTTAGTCCTCTTTAGTACAAAAAAAATATAGAAAATATTAAATTGAAAAATCTAAAGATCTAAAAATTTAAAAGTCTAAATCTATTTTCTACGTTCTCTTTAGATTTTTTAATTTAAATTTTCTATATTTTTCGTACCGAAAAGGATCAAAAGTCATGATTGAAAAATTTACAATTGCGATATTTATATGTAAAAATTGAACGATAAATGTCACTCCGACATCGTTAATTTTTATTAACTATTTTTCTCTCGATTAAAATACATGTTGTATTTAAAATTTTTTTATCTTCAATAGAAGGAAATGCAGCTGTTGAAATACTGTACCCTGTTTCTGTGCTCGTTGATTGTTTAGTACGATTGTTATTTTCTTGTAAAATGGCTCACCAACGGCGTGATGGATAAGGCTAGTCGTAGCACAAGTTGGCATGCTTGCATTGCAATTCACCAGTGGCTACGCATTTGCGCGACGCAAGTAATCAACAACAGCGAGTAATTGCCATCGCGGTGGTTTGAATTGGCCGGGCGTGGTAGTTACCGAAAACAACGACGTTATTGCAAATTGCCATACAATATCCAATTATTACAAACGAAATGAGCGTGGAAACTCCGCGGTGCATCGATCAAATGCGACAAAGCCACGCATTAACGCAGCACGCGAATTGCGGCGAACCAGCGTGCGAGACTTATGTCACTCTTCCGATGGGAAATTCAACGTGGCGAGTCCTTTCTCCCGCGTGGACAACTAATCCCAGTAAATGTCATTAAAATATTACAGATGGAGTAACAAATACGTCGTTCTCGACTGTCCAACGGACATGGCGAAGGATATCGTTGTGAGTCATGTGAGAGACGTAGCCTTGGGAAAGAGGACATATCATTATCTGCTGAGTGGCTTGGTGAGTCGAGCAACATAAAACTTAATTAAGTCAATCGTTCATATTCAATTCATTTAGCGATACCAAATATCGCTTTCTTTCTATCTCGTAGTTAATTTTCCTTCTCAAGTCCCAATAAATATTTTCTCCACAAATTGCTCGCTTGGAATGTCTTTTCAAAATGCTGTGTTAATTATTTAGATGAACAATAACATTGTCCGATAAAATTTGACTGTTTTTATAATACGAATGTGAATAGCCGTTTCCGATGTATTTTTGCTTACTGAACACGAATCCTTTGTCCAAATTTGGCTATCACATCACACAATTTTGAGAAAAAAGCGTCAAAGAGATAAAAAAAAAACGATAATTTTAAAAGTTTGCATGACATTGCAGCACCAACAGCAAATTTTTTTTTAATTTCGTTAACGCCATGTAAAAGTACCAACTTTTAACTTTAAAATGCATTTCGTTTCATTTCAGCATGATTTTTGTTTTCGAGATATAGTAATTTAAAAATAGCTCTTTTCACATATAATATAAATATTAAAAAAAGCATTTTATTCCGTCAATACTGCATTATGGAAAGTAAGTGCTTTTTACTTACATTATATAATCTGTTCGTTTAAATAAAAAAATAATATAAAATACAAAACACAATACAATTGAAAAATTATAATCTTCAATGTGTGTGTAATTTAAGATTAATTATCCTATACTGTATTTACAAAACTTCAAAATCAATATTTTTTACCTCTTTGATATCATTTTTCTCAAAATGATGACGTTATATAATCAAAAGAAAGTACAACTTTCACTTAATTTTCGCGACTGTTTGAGAATCGTTTTGCTTCAACATGTTTTTATATATTTCTTTTTATAAAAGCCAAAAATGCTTGTAATAGTGACGTTACACTGATATATTGATTGATACATTGAAATAAAGAATAAAATCCTTATTCACATCGTTACGAAATCGCTGTCAGTTACGCTTCATTCATTTAAAAACTAATTCAGAGTTGTTGATCCAATTCTCTGAACTAGTTTTTACGTGATTGAAGCATAACTGACAGCGATTTCGTAACGATGTGAATAAAAATTTTATTGACTTCACTTCAATGTACCACTTTTTTCTTGTGGCGCTATTATTATGATATTTTTCAATTTTTATAAAAAAAAAGTACATAAGAAAATATAGAAATAAAATCTCCGAACAGCCGTAAAAAAGATTGCACTCCCCTTTGGACGGATTCGTATATCGCAAAAATATAGCGATTATTCACACTCGTGTGTTCCAAAATAGTGTTATCATTAAACTATATATAAAAGTAAAATTACATTTTTATCTTCAATATGATTGAAATTAAAATTTAAACTATTTATTTTAATAACTATTTTAGCTAACATTATCTATAAAATTGATATTCAGCCGAAAATAAATAGAACTTATTA
>Ga0157364_1001611_pt1 | contig 19547 bp, 17 predicted proteins | sample AttsexASBM2_FD_111476 | JGI IMG/M metagenome (GOLD analysis project Ga0157364, IMG submission 111476) | Fungus gardens microbial communities from leaf cutter ant in Ribeirão Preto, State of São Paulo, Brazil - Atta sexdens ASBM2 | ecosystem: Host-associated > Fungi > Mycelium > Unclassified ...
AAAAAAAAATAATTATATATATATATATATATATATATATATATATATATATATATATATATACGTGTGGCTATGCAAGTTTGTGTGGATATATCACAATTTATGCTCACAGCGCTTGCGAACTAATTGTCCTTGTTTAATATTTAATAAACAACAAAAATGATTTAAAACGACGTTTAAGACGTTGTGAGCACCAAAGCAAACAACCAAACCCTACATTTATTTATGCAGCGCAGAAGTATTACTCCTTTGTTGTTCACAAGTGTTAAATAAAGATTAAATGATACTCTCTGCGCTAACCGCTGCGTAAACGAATGCATCCAAAGTGTCAATCTGTATCGCCTAAATAGAAAGCTCCTTTAATGTAAAATTGTTCACGTAACTTTTTCAAATGAATTTTTGTGGTGATGAAAAGGCAGAAACCTAGTCTAGGAAATTAATAAATACTTTAATATATACTTTGAAATTTAAAAGAAGTGTAGTCTGAGTCAAGGCAATATATAAGGTGAAGTATTTCCATAGATGATATTTCCGTGCGCAGTAGGAAAATGAATTTTGCCTGTTCCAATATGCTAGCGCTATAATACACAGAAAAAAGTATTTAGATACAAATTTAATTGGTCGTTTCCAGTATGCCCTTATATGCAATGCTTTATCTTATATATTTAAACAATGGTCACAATAGTCATACTCAATAGCGGCACTTAATGTCAGCATCTTTTATGTAGGTGTCCTAACATATGATACTTGCCGCCATGTTGTGAAGTGTACATAGTAGAACTATGATAGGACAGGTTCTTAAATTTGAATTTTTGTTAGGGAGCGTTTATATTGGCCGTAACCGTAAGCCGTAATCTGTAAGAATTGATTAATCACAGTCGAATATTCCTCTCTCATTCCACTGTAAGAAGAGAATATTTGAAAAGTAATTGGTCAATTTTTACAAATTACGGTACACTGCTGGATTTACATTGGAATCAACTTGCAACCAATCAGAAAGCAGAATTTTATATCGATGATTATACGAAGCGAAATCCTGTTTTCTGATTGGTTGCAGAACATCGTACGTCGAATCCAGTATGAATCCAGCAATATACAATATGGTGCAATATACAGTGGTATGGTCAATATAAACATAATATTCCCTTAAGGACTGCCGCACACAAAATTCCGTAACAGTATGCGTAAGGGTTGGTAAAATATGTTTTAAACGTGTTTTAAACAGTTTAAAACATGCTTAATTGATGTTTTTAATGTGTTTTTTTATAATGTTTAAAGCATATTTGAAGCATTAAAAACATATTTAAGAAAAAACACAATATGTTTTATTCTTAAAAAAAAAAAACATTAGTTTTTACCAACTCTGATAAGATGTAAACTAAAGTCGATGAACTAATCAGAATACTGTTTTAGATTACGTAATCTAATGAAAATGAAAATAACATTAAACTTATCCATAACTTCGCAATAAGATGAATTTCAACCGATTCCCTGGTGGAAAAATATTGCTGAAATTATTCCACGTTTGGAAAATTTTTCAACAAAATTTTAGCATTTTAAAAAAGTTTCAGTTTAATTTCAGCAATTTTTAGCTGAAAAATTCATTTTCGACAAAATTTCAGAAAAATGTCAGCAAAATTTTCAGACAAATTTCAGCAAGAATTTCAGAGAAATTTCAGAAAATTTTAGAGAAATTTTGGTTGGATTTCGATGATTTTTCAGTATATTGTTGAAGTTTCAGCAAATTTTCAGCAATTCGCTGAAATGTTCCAAAAACGTGAAATAATTTCAGAAATTTCTTCATCAGGGTTGAAACTCGCTTTTTGGATAAATTTACTGCTATTTCTATTTCCGTTAGAGTAGATCTAAAGCAATATACTGATTGATTCATTTAAGTTCATGTCTTAAGAATACTGTAACAGAAATTTTGTTTGTGGCAGCCCTAAGCCCCTAATACATTCGTCATATTCGTAACAAATCAGCACATGCGCATTTGCAGATCATTAAAAAAGCCAAAAATTGCAGACCACTAAAAAAGTTCAGTGTCGCTACTAGGTATGGTTATATTATACCATAGACTTGGAGCCCTATTCTGTAACTTTTAAGATAGTTCTATAATAAAGCGAGTTATCATAGAAATGTTTAATTTTTTTATATAATAAAATTGAAGTACCAAAATTGACGTGTGCAAAATTCTACGGTTAACTACGAAATAAGAGAGAAAAAAATATTGAATTGTAACTTTTAACGTATAACTTAATAACATAGTGACGGATAAGGCTCACAGACGCTTCTTTGACTAGAGTACTAGAATATAGGTATTCCGTATTCATATCCACCATTTTTTAGTTCTTTCCCTTTCTTTGTTCTCTCTTCAACCTTCTCTCTTCTCTTTTTCTTCTCAGCTTAGCGGAATGGAGAGAGAGACAGCAAGGAATTGAAAAAAGGAGCAAGAGAATGAGGATTAAAAATGATGGATGCGAATATTTATAGTGTCTTAATTTGACGGCATAAATCTTATCATAGACTTTTCTCAAAGATTATAATCACAGTATAATTATACCCAATAGCGACAGTGAACTTTTTTGTGAGCTGCAATTTTTAGCGCGCATGTATCGGTTTGTACACTTAGAAATATGACGGATATATTAGAAGCTTAATTCAAATTTTAGAGCCTATCCTATCATAACTCTACTGTGTACACTTCACAACATGGCGGTGAATCATGTGACCTAAGAACACACTCAAAGGTGTCGACGCTGTCGCTGAATATGATTACTGTGTTATAATATTGTATAAAATTAATAAAGTTTAAAAAATTACAATTTTAATGGTCAAGAAAGTAATAGATTAACAGCCATTCTGGAAAGACATTTATGTGCATAAACTTGCATATAAATTTAACTTTGAAAAGTAATCTCATCTTATTTTTATTCGATGAAAATGCAGCTTCTACTATCGTATGTTTCATTCTGTTTCATCAAGATATACACATAGTTTTAATATTTTATCCAAATTTTCGGCACTTTACTAAAGAATCACTTAACGACAATGATCGCATTCAGCAGATTCAACTATTGCGAAGCGAACCTGTGAGCGCTCATCGCTATAGATGATCGAGAAGAATACATCAATGATGCGTTCAGCGGACTCAACAGTTGAACGCTTGCTGTTATACATTCTTTTAGATCACCCATAGATCATCAGTATTATATATTTTAGATCTGGAAGAATACATCAATAGCAGTGAGCACTCACTCAATTGTTGAGCCGCTAAATGCGCGTTGTCGTTAAAAGTTACAGAATAAAAAGGGCTTCTAGATTGATTATGTAACTTTTTCTCTAGAGCGGAAATGTAAAAGTTTTTATGTATGATCATGAACAAAACAATACAACGCTTTTTTTTCAATGAGTTTTGGAATACAGTCTACTCATCAAGCGATTGGTTTTTATTTATGCATCTATAAGTAACCAATCGATATATGAGCAGGCTTCCAAAGTTTATTGAAAAAAGTATCGTTCTAACCACGATTGTATAATGCAGTGCATTATCGATGTTTATTTTTTACTTAAATATTATCAACTTTATAGAAAAACTGCAAGAGACAAAAATCATTTCTTCTCATAGAACTCTAAGAATTTTTTCAAAATTTTTTATGAACTTTTATTGCATTTTCTTATTTTCGATAAGTCGGGCCGTTACTATGATCCAGCGAATTAATGCACTGCAGTGTACACATATATAAAAAATTTTCACTCACGTTTTGAAAAATTATTTTTTTGAGAGCTCAATCACATTATGCGTAAATGCAGTTTTTACGAAATAAAATTACATTTGCGCATAATGTGATTGATTAATCGATGAATTAAAAAAACTTGCTCTACGTTGAGAGAAAAACGGATTATGAATATCGGCCTAGAAGCCAGTGCATCTAATAGCATTTTTCACTAGCAGAACTGGTGCGCACTCAGTGCACATTAAAGCTATTGTACATTAACCTAGTCTGATTGTAAAAGTGAGAGATCTCAATTAATAAAATATGTACTATATATTTTATCAAATAGCACAATAAAACGTATTAAGGATCTTATGGTTTAATTTGTTTCTATATTTTTAAACGTACATCTTTATATCGATTTGTATACAACGGCTTTAAAGTGTACTGAGTGCGCATCAGTTCTGTCAGTGAAAAACGCTATAAACTACACGGTATAGAGTAGAGCGGAGCTTTTTCGTTTTCCAATTTTCGAAATGTTTGTGTTATATGTATTATATTTTATGTTTATGTTTATGTTAATGTTTATGTTCTGAACAGCACATATTGATTATTTAAAGCTTGTACTTTTAAGGAGTAATCATGATTGTATAGGTTGCGTTCGGTTTGCACGTTCACACTGTAAGCTGTAAACTTATTCTTATTATTAAGCGTTGTTTTTTTGATATTCAATTTGATTTGTCAGTCAGCTCACATTAAATAAATAAAATGATAATTAATCCCAAGCTTAACGTTTAATAGCTAAAATGAACGATTTGACCATAAGTAATTCGCTTCTTATATATTAAAAATAAAAATTTACAAAATTTTAATAAATATCTGTTCAAAATAGTATCAATGAGACATTTGCTATAGCGAATAAAAATTTATTCAATAAAAAGTAATGCTTTGATTTAAGTATTTCTTAAAATAAATATTTATTTACTGTAAGCACAAATATCCCATTAGTACTATTTAAATAAATATTACAATTAAATGTAATCTTTTTTTGTTTTATAATCTCTTGATTCTTTCCACTAAAGGTGCATTCAAGTCGTTGTATTTCATCGGGAGTTAGAAATATCGTGTATATATTCCCAGTCTGTACATTTTCTAAATCAACTAGAACTTTATCTGTTAATGTCATCTTTATATGAGTAAATTTTTTTTCTTATTTATTGGTGAAAATTTAAACATTCAATTCCTTGTTGGTGAACAAAGTCATTTTTTTATTAGCACAAAATTGCGAAACGTTTGTAGATGTCGTATATAAGTATTATGAGAGCATTAAAATATGCACGCAATCCAATACATTCGTTAAGCATTTCTCTAATCATAAAAAAACGTGGATCTAACTTACTTTAGCATTAGGGTCGAACATGCTCACGCTTATTTTGGCCAATAAGCATTTATTTGCGCTCACACTTCCTGCCCTACCTCGATGAAATAAGCGTGACGTTCGGATGACGTTATGAACGTATCTCTCAGTGCTTAAACCGCCAAAGCGAACAATATAAGCAATGCTTATAAGCGCTTAAAGCACGTAAACGTGAAAACCGAACACAGCCATGATATAATTATAAGTACATCACTGTGAAGAAATATTGTTTGCTATCATAGATTTTCGTATTATTTTAAAGTTAAAATTGACGGAACAGCCTCGCTCTATCCTAATCGCTATGCACAGTTTCACGTGAAATTTTGATGAATGAAAAATGAAAAATGAGAAATGAAAAATGAAATGTGAAAAGTTTCATTTAAAATTATATGATTGACCCCAGCTGCAATTTTGGCGGACAAATTTTAGCTGATGGTTATTTTAATCATAAGTTTGCAATATTCAAATTTTATGTGCGTAACAGGCTAATATAATACAGTCCAATATAGCCTAGTATAAATAGTTTTGGGATACTTTGAGTTGTTTAGTGTTACTCTGGCGATATAGATGTAGCCAATGCAGCGTCATGCAGTGCAAAAGTCGCCTAAAATCTGGTAACCCTGGATAACAGTGCAAGGTTCATAGACTTGTAATATTACACTAAACTGCTAACTCCCCATTTTTCCTTATGTAAAAAAGTGTTGCCTGCACGCAGTAGATAAATGCAGAATGATAGCGTTTTTCATTGGCAGAACTAGTGCATACTTAGTGCACATTAAAGCTGTTGTACATTATTCAAATCTAAATGTAAACGTGAGATATGATGATCTCAATTGGTAAAATGCCCAATGTGTATTCAAATAGCACAAAAAATGTATTAAAAATTTCATGGTTTAATTCGTTTCTATATTTTTATTAAACGCACATCTTTATATCGATTTGTGTACAACGACTTTAAAGCGCATTAGTTCTGCTAATGAAAAATACTATAAGATCGACACGTACAGAAAAGAGATGTCAACAAGTCTAGCGTTTCTGCGATTGGTTCAAAAGTATACAGAAAGTATGCGCAATATGCAAATGTACTTATTCTGCGCACATAATACGTATATTTTGGCAATAATAGCCCTAAACACAATGCGAAGCAATAGCGATAGAAATAGTGATAGCAATAGCAATAGAAACAGAATCTAACATTCGAGAATGCATATGTTGGATTTCTCTGTTCCTATCGCTATCGCTGTTGCTTTCGCATTTAGGGCTTTAAGTCAAGTTTATTTACAACAGTTTATCTACAATAAAAGTCGTAACAGTCGTAAGGTCTTAAATCGTAGAAATTGACCGATCATAATCGATTATTATTCTCATATTTGACTGTGATTGATTAATTTCCTACGATTTAAGTACGATTTCCCTACAATCATTCTATTGTAGTATGTAGACCCTGCGTTAAAGGGACGAGTCGGCGGTCTAGGGTTGTTAGCCTACGCACAATGGAGGAAATATTAGAAATAAGAATAAATATTAAGATAGATTTCAATCTATCAGAAACCATATATTCCGTGTAATTGGTATCTGATAGATTGAAATCTTAATATTTACTCCTGTTCTCAATATTTGATGTATATGCGCAGACCTTTATAATAGAAGTCTGTGGCAAGGTTGCATTCAGAAACGTGCCCTCATTTTATCCTTATTTAACATTGGGACAAGGATAAATCGATATGAGTGTAATTGTCTCCTTTTGTTTTAGAAAACATGTTTCAGTTGGGCGACTTTTAGGCGATAAAGGCTTAAGGATCATTGATACAGGCCGTAATTTGTTAATTTATGCCGTAATTGTAAACATTGATCAATAATCGATTACTTTCCCCTTATTCGACTGTGATTGGTCAATTCTTACAGATTACGCCAGTATAAATAATTCTTTCGACGATACTCGGCAAAAATCTGGCAATCCTGCTACAAACTGTACAAAGTATTCGATCACGGTTTTGTTAAATGCACCGTATGAATATATCGCAAAATGAATTGATGAGCTATTAATGGTATACTTATGTAAAACTATCATTTGTTAAAAATACCTTGTAGGAACTAAACGTTAAAAAATGATTTTTGCTTTTAATAAAACATTTCATATATAAATATCACAAACTAATAACCATTGAATAATTATATGAAATAAAAATAACACATTCAATTCCTCTTTTTACATTATAATTACTGCTCATAATATTCCTAAGTAGGAATAGATTACGAAATTACGAACTTGTTAAAAACAACATTGATTATATTTCACAAGAAATTATATTCTCGCGCAGTACTGCTCGAAAAGAGAAAATATTGTTTATATTTAAATATATGTGCATAAATATATACGTGGATCGTTTGATAAGTTTGGTAAATTTCCATGAAATGACGCTACAATCCATTTGATGACGCGACATCTCGAAAGATTCACTCTTCGAACCCCCTTCAGGCCAAATTTCAGCCAGAAAGGACGCATAGTTTACGTTTGGTAGTCATTTGAAGCAAGATTGGCGCGCAAAAAAGTGCTCTTCCAAGACAACGCGCCGTCCTACAAGTCGACCGTTGCAATGACAAAACGAATTGGGTTATGAATTGATTCCTCATCCACCCTATTCGGATTTGGCTTCGTGTGACTTCTTTCTGTTCCCAAACTTAAAAATTTGGCTCGGTGGGAAGAAATTCTCATCAAATGAGGAAGTCATTATCGCCGTCAATGAGTATTTTGCAGACTTTGAGACAGCTTATTTCAAATGATTACCAAACGTGAACTATGCGTCCTTTCTGGCTGAAATTTGGCCTGAAGAGGTTCGAAGAGTGGATCTTTCGAGATGTCGCGTCATCAAATAAATTGTAGCGCCATTTTATGGAAATTTACCAAACTTATCAAACGACCCACATAATATATACATACATACTTTTAAAATATGTTTGTACGTATGTATACATTATCATTTGATTATACGAGATGACGCAGATAAAATCAAGAAATTTTGAAACATGTGATATCATGTGCAATGTCAGAATAAATATGAATAAATCTGAAACCTTTATCTCATTTAATAATATTATATTAATGTTAATAAAATTAATACTCTTATCTTTATGGAACAATGTAACTTTGCGTCATTTCGTACATGCCATCATTATATAACAAATAGTAACGATAATCTTAAATCCTTTGGAGTTATGATTTCATTATAGCTGTGACTAAAATTCTGTAATGATAAACTTCCTACTCTTATAATTAACGAATACTATCCTATCTATAAGTACGCTTAGATAAAATGTCAATATTTAAATGTTAAAAAGAGCTAAAAAGCACAAATACTAGGCGTGCATTCCACTTGGAATTCATAATACTCGCGAATATTATTTCATCTTTCTTATTAAATGTTAAACAAGGATGAAATGATGCACGAGAGTGTTGCGAATGTTAAATGGAACGTATCCTAGATTTCCCGTTGTTAAAGTATTGAAGTGTAGATGTGTACACACGGGTAACTTGGTAGTATATCGTCTACTTATATACATACTAATTGCAAGCAATGATTCAAAGTCCTGGAATCAATTATTTAAAATTAATAATCATCTAAATAATCGTCCCGTTTATATGAAGAAATACATTTCATTATCATTTACCTTAATTCAAGACATCTCGTTGTTAGCTGTCATTTATCGAAGTCTCACTTGTAACCTTACTGTTGGTCGTAAACACTGTCTGTTGATTAACATCCGTTGTAATCGATTGACTTGGATGTATGATGGGACTCGTAGTCTGAACCAAATTGTAAGTGACTGGCACCATAGGCAAACAATTAACAGAATTATTCATAGGCCCTACATTACATGCTAATGAGGGTCTTTTTCTTTCTAAACTGTTAGTAGTAATTTGTTTTCTCGCTGTTGAGTTACGTTCAAGGCTATTGGTAACTGTATTGTGTCTTCTTTCTAAGCTATTGCCGGAATTGAAGTCAGATTGACTTCCCTAAGTAAGCAGATATTTCTCATTTTAGTTTTATTTCGTCATTTGTTACTAATCTTATTGAAAAATTATAATAATTTTAATGAAAAATTTAATTACCAGCAAAGATCGGTCAACAGATTGACCCATTCTGTGTAATAAATCACCACTTTGGCTTTGTCTGAAGGTCGTTCCTTGTCGTTCGGACGATTGACTTCTCCTCAGAAATTGTTCGCCTGATTGACTCGAACGAATGCGATTCTCGGGTGTGGATTCTCGTGTTCTGTCAACAATATTGCTCTGCCTTTGGCAAATCTGACTATCTACATATGGATAACGAATACGGATGGAATCGATTACGTCTAAAAGATTCTTTGCATCCATGGCTAAGATATGAGCTGCAGAAAGCATTCCTCTAAAAGAAGAATAGTAATGTTTATCGATGATTCTCAATGTTTTGTATTTCTTGAGATAATCCCAAATAATAATTACTTCCGATATTCAGCATCCAATGTAGTGGCACTGTAACTTTGCGCCAGTTTCATAGCAGACACAAGTTCTGCCATATCTTTACTTAATACCTTATGCGCCATTTCTACTTCACGATGCGCGGATATTGGCAAAATTTCTACCAAAACATCCACAGAGGATAATAATGCTCTTAATTCGATACCTACTCTACGTACTAATTCTAAATACTGATCAGCCTTACTCTGTTGAACACCTGCAAATTCACATTTTCTGTTTTGTATATTACAATTCTTTCGTCAATATTATTTAGCTACTGTATGTGTTAGTCATTATTTATTTTTTCGATCCTTACCTTGCGATAATGACATAACTGCACGAACAACACTTGTTGTGCAGTCGTATACTTTATCGTTAGTTCTGTCTAAATCTGCTGTAGGTGTAGGTTCCATTTTCTATAAAAAATAATTTATGAATACGTTGCATTGATAAAATCATTATGTGTAATTTACCTTTACTATAATGACTTTATCGGAATTCTTGTCCGAACCAAGAGAGCCAGTATAGGCAGAATGCGGTTCGTGGCTCGGTGATTGAGTAACTGATCGTGGAATCGTGGGACTAGCACTTTCATCACCACTCGTAGCAATCGATAAGCGTTTCTGTCAAGAGAAAAAATGAAAGAGAAGAAATGAAAATTAGAACATTTCAACAAGAAATTAACAATAAACTTTAAAAAAACATTTGCAAGTAGAAGTTAGACTGAGATCCTATTTTTGATCAAACTGAATCTTCATACTTAATAATATTTATATATAATTGTAAATATATCTTTCAGTTTTTATAAATTGCATGCTAATTCGGTTTTGATTTGAAACGGAATCTTTTTTTAACATACTTCTTCTCTTGCGAGCCACCGGCTATCTTCTTCAGACTGTCGTTGTTGTTCCAATAACCGTTGCTCCAATAATTTTTGTTCGTCATCAATACCGCTATTGAAATTGTCAATTAGGTTATCGAATAATTGTGAATGGACGTTCCTCTAAAACATATAGTAAAAATGATGTTACGTTAAAAGTGTGACTCATTTTTTAATCTGACATTTATAAGTTCTTTTCTAATATTACAAAAATGGGATAATTTCGACTATTTATGTTGCAATCCTTTCTTGATAATATAAAATAAACGTATGTACAGGAAAAATTAAAGAGACGCATATTTCTTGATATAAAATAAATTTAAAACAAAGGTAGTGCATTCGCGTACTCGCTATGTACATGCAGTATTTAAATGATTATTGTAATAATCAGTGATATCCATTCTCATGCAAAAATTATTAACCTATTGAGCGGCAAGTCAAGATTTCTGCTAAAAAATAAGTTTCTCCGATCACATTGTGACAAAATAGAAGAATTTGCGAGCCAGTGCGTACGTATCTTGCATACACCAAAGAAGCACGTAATATTAATATACATTTGATGCGTGTGTATGTTGTGTGTGTGTGTGTGTGTGTGTGTGTGTGTGTGTGTGTGTGTGTGTGTGTGTGTGTGTGTGTGTGTGTGCGCGCGTATATATCTAAGATGTAATGTGATACAAGTGTTGCGGACCAGATAGAAAAACTAAAACAAGACTGTGACGTGGTAAAAATACAGAAGACGTGTTTGTCACATTCCTAGGAGGCGGTCATAGTCAAACCTGATCTTGTTGTGCCTCCTCTGTCATCGAGCTGCTAGACGACACGGTGCTGTCGCTGACAGCAGAAGAAATCAAAGAGCCAGAGAGAGTGCCATCGATCGAGCTTGTCAACTGTTCATCTTGCTTTTGTGGTGTCACGAAGGTGGTGATTTTGCCGACGCCCGTCACGACTTGCGATATATTTGCCGCTTTCGCTACGCCGCTAGCCATCTGAGATTGCGCTATTTGTTGCTGATGCGCACCGGTCAGACTTGTCATTACATTGCCGATGTTAGCATGCACTTGATAATCAACTGGACCGAGGAAACTTGATTGCTGTTGATCTACCATGTACGCGGATGGAATTGAATGGATGTTCTGCTGAGTCGCCAAGGATGACATAACAGAGTGTGATGGAACAGAGGAAGCTTGCATTATTCCAATGTTCGCTGAATGATTCGTGCCGGTTACTTGACAAGTCACTGGCTGACAACTAATTCCGGACTGAGCTTGGTGGATATAATTTGGCATGTGCACCTTCTGCGCTTGGACTACCGATACGGACGTAGCATGGGCCGTATAAATAGGACTGGCACCGCTTAACTGAGACTGCTGGTTTGTGTGCATCGCGTAAGACATCGCCTGGGAAACGACATTCTGCCGTGTGATATTCTGCATGTGAGGCATTTGCAGCAGATACATGGACTGTTGTCCCGTTTGAGCGATATTCGAATAGATCTGTTGACGCGGATAATTCTGTGAATATATTGGCTGCGACTGTAGATTCTGCACTACTAGATTACTTCTTCCGGCTTGACCGTAATGTCCTACCGTACCGATGGGTTTCAATTCAGTCGCGGTCATAGTTGCAGCTACGGCCAACTGTGGTTGGGCGTTTTGTGCGCGGAACTTAAGTACCGGACCATACAAACATTCCGAATTTGATGTGGAACTATCTATATTCGCCAAGCTAATATTACGAGAGTAAACAACGCCACTACTACCACCACCGCCACTATTAATACTATCGCCAACGCTCTGCACACCGCTAACATTCTGATTCGTAGATTGACCGCCACCAAATACTTGGTTCATGTTATTACTAGTTATGAAGTTACCATAATTAATTGACTGATTGAGAGCATGCGAACCACTCGCAACAAACTGCGCCTGGCTGCTACTATTCGGTATTATAATACTGCTGCCCAAACTACTAGGATCGAAATTCCCGAAATCCTCATTGTAATTACCACCTAAACCAGCGCTTTGACTGAGATTACCAACGATAGCTGAGCTCTGGGTGAAACTAGTGACCGGTCCATATATCTCGCCACAGGTGTTGCCCGCGACCGCGGCTGACACGACCGACGCGGTCGCGGGTGGCGACGAAACGGTGCTGGACACGGAGAATTTCTGCACGGGGGAGTACAGGTCCCCCGTGATGCTACCAACCACCTTCGAGCTAACCGCATACAAGTTTTGCATCTCTTTAACCTTCTGCTGCTTTCGGTTGGCGGCGGGCGACTGCGTCTGTACTGCCGTGTCTGAAATGCTCAGGCTCGACATGAGGGGAGTATTATCCGAGGAATCAAGGGAGTCTAAGTTGATGTCAGACAGGGTGGAATCACCCGACTGAGTTGTGATGGATGGCGGTTCAGAAAGCACGGGGTCAAAGAAGGGTAAGTCGGACACAACGGCGGTTGTTAGAACTTGATCCTCATCCTGAAATTGGACCGCCAGGGTGTTGAAAGGAGATGCGGGTGTCGTGTACACGGAGGGACATACCCCTCTGGCTTGATTGTCCTTGAGAAGTTGCGTAAGAACCTCGGGACTTTGAGCTACGATGTACGTGGATGGTGCCGCTAATTGCGACTGCTCCGTCGTATTTTGTGGTTGTCGGGAGGGTTTTGGTGGCGGCACATCATCTGCACCTATAAAACGAATTATTTGATAGATATAGTCGATATCAGATACCATGTACACATTTCATTAAAAAACAGCCATATAATTATTATAGATAACTTTCTATATACCCCAAGACATGGCTTGAACTCTTCTATTTTCTCGTCTCATCGTTTCTTGCTGCTGATGTTTCTCTTCTAGCAAAATCTCACTATAACGATTTAAAAGAGCATATAATATAACTTAAAAAAAATATTTACAGTTTGATAAACACTTTTTAAATACTCACTGTAAAGTTTCTCTAATTTCTTTAAACGTCGGTCTCTTACTAGGTTCATAGCTCCAACATTGAGACATTAAAGAGTATAATCGTGGCGGACAATGATTGGGAAGTGCGAGTCTTTCTCCGTTCTCCAACTTGCGTATTACTTCGTTATTTTTCACGCCTTGGAATGGTTTTACGCCTAGCATCAAAATTTCCCATATACATACACCTAGAATAACAATCAAGTTTCATTAACGTGTCTTTTAAGAGAGCAATTTTTATAGAATATGATTAGCTTTGAAAAGAAAAAACGAACCGAACATCCAAACATCGGATGAAGTAGTAAATCTTCGGAAATTTATACTTTCCGGCGCCATCCATTTAATTGGTAGTTTACATTTGCTCGCGGTATAATAACTCTGATCTTCGACCCATCTACTAAGGCCAAAATCCGCCAATTTAACGCAACTATGCGATGAAACTAGCACATTTCTTGCAGCGATATCTCTGCAATAAAATGATTAATTACAAGAATATAATAAACTGTGATATTCGAATAATAAATAGATTTTATTTGTTAGTAAATACCTGTGCACAAATTTCTTGCTTTCGAGATATGAAAGGGCAGTGCTCAATTGGAAAGTATACAATAGAAGTGTGGCAAGGTCCAGACGATGTTTATTAGACTGGAGATAAGCACGCATTTCTCCGAGTCTGGCTAATTCCATTATAAGCCAAATCGGTGCTTCTGAACAAACTCCGATCAATCTGATAATATGTGGATGCTCGAACTGCTGCATAATATCTAAAATTTGAATTTATTATTTCGAAAACACATGCTTATATACTTTATTTTATTATAATTGAATATATAATTTATTGTATTGAATTTCCATACAAGCTTCTTCGAGGAATTTCTCAGCAGTGGCAAGATCCGCATCAACCTTACAAGTCTTGACGGCAACAGCGACGGTTTGATCATCTCTTCCTTTATATGATCCCTTATGAACATTACCAAATTGTCCTTCCCCTATGATTTCACCTAATTCTACTTGGTTTCGAACTATCTCATAGTCTCGAGCTGCAAAGAAAATTAATAAAAAAAAAAATTAATCATTTAAACATCTCTCACGTATTTCAAAATATAAAAAAAAATACAGTATATTAATAAAAAATATTTAATTACATTTTTAGTCATTCTCGATCTTAGCTTACATTAAAATAATGAAGACGTATAATACTTACTAGCTGGCGTCGAATAATCTCCTTCTTCGTCAACAATCTCCGCATAATCTTCGGACAAGATTGTTCCAGTTTTACTCGAGTTCTTCTCCGTTGGACTGCTAGCACCATCCTGTCTATATTTTGGCGGCTGTGCATCTATAAATAAAATCATATTTTTATACGCGTGTAAATAAAATATTATCTCGTTTTTATAAAATACAGAAACAATATAAAACAATCCCTTTCTGGTTCGTTTTACCTTTGCATGGACAAGGATAATTCTTCCATGATCCAGCTTGCAAATATAGAATAAAAAGAAACTTAATATATTTTATTAACGTTAATAGAACAAGTATATAATTTAAAATAATTTAGAGATACTATGCGTAAATCTTTTCTTAATAGTATTAAAAAAGTTAAAGATATTTACTAGATTTTTACAACAATGATATTTTTATTTTTACCTTTTCTATTCCACAATGAAGTATTACTGCCTGTGACCAATCTACAATAGCCATCAATCAAATCCGCGAGGCTTTCCGCTTGATCTAGACTGGAACAAGTAATACTGAGAGTCTCCGCGGCGCCTGCGACTCTCAATTTAATGCATGCCTTCGCGTGTTCTTTGCAATCCGACACTAACGTTTGGATGGATTGTATTTGTGAAAATTCTGCCATCCTAGTTGGCTGTAATCGAAATTTTACTCCGAAAAACTCGTCATAGAATTATGCTACTTTTATTTTCAAAATTGTATAGAATATATATTACATAAAATATGTGTAACGTACAAGTATATAATATAAAATGTATAATATAAAATGTATAACGTACCACTGTTCCGCCTCGATGAGCCATGTAAGATATACCCAAGTCCGGTCCAATGACTAGTTCTACAGGTATTGACCAGCTTGACTGTAAGTTGTAGAACAGAAGTTGTACGAGCGATGTTGGATGTGATTAATACATAAAGTGAATAAATTCTACAAATGGGCATGAATTCTTTACACTTTTATCGTTTAACAACTTTTTCATTTGTAGCAGAGAAATATACGCCATGTTTCGATATGTCATTACTTACCCCTAATGCGCATATAAATCTTTCTTGATCAAATCGATAGTGCGCCCGTAGAAGATCAAAAAATTTGAACATGCACTCCAATTCGGATAACGCTGCGACTTTTTTAAAGTGTTGCTGTATTAGTTTTCGGAGCGCTTTCGGTTTCATCCCATTCAGCACAGAGCGCGGCAGAAATTTGTGTAAACCGACCTGTGGACAGAATATAGATTACTATTCGTTTCGTATATTTTGTACAGTGAAAGGGATGAATTGATGTGAATATGCAAGTGGAATCCAATAAGCAAGATTTGTTGTTTCAAAAATTACCTCACGCTCTAAGTATTCCAGATTGCTCTTCTTGTCCAGAGCAATTTGTGGCATATCCTTGAAAAAATAACGGATCTCTAGGCAACAGAGCTGAACCGCGACATCCTGATCCAGTGTGGAGTGGTTAGCAAGCAGGTAATCGTTTCGTACCTAAGTATATAGATAAATGCAATTTGTCATTTATTTTTAAAACGTTAAACATTTTGCTAAATTGTTCATTGACGTATCATCGTACCTGATCGTAATAATAGTAAAACGTGACTTTATCCTTCTCATAGAGATCATTTAAATTCTGAGGAAGATAACGTACTCGGAGCTCGTACCTCCATTCGCAATGTGGATGCTTTCGTTCATACTTTTCTTGTACCTGAACGATAGATACATTGAGAAAATTGAAAGAAATAGAATGTATCAGAATATAACAGAATATGTGCCAGATACGTGACTCATATATATCAATTTATACCTGATACATTGTTGTATCCTGATGCAACCAATAACTCTCTCCGGATCCGGGATGGTGCAGTCTCATTGCATACAGATTTCGATAATGTCTAGTACCAACAGCTAATCGACTAGTTACCAAAGAGATGATACCTCTAACATCGATCGCATCACCGAATTTGACGACGTTGAAGCCACCTGAATTGCAGTAAAAAAAAAAACAATAGTATTGAAAAACAATATTAATAAAGCTTCTTGTCTTTTTTCTTCTTAGGATATACATGTTTTGATTTTAATGATATTTATAATGAGTATAGATTTATTCTTACTCATCTCGTTAAAAAAGGAAATTAATCTATAAAAACTGAAATTATAAGCGATTTGCTAGCCCGAAGAATTATACATCCTGGAAAGAATTATACATCCTTTGAAGTACGCGTCTAGAATAATATTAGTAAAGAAAAAGAAAAACGAGCTTATGTTAACTAACGAGTCTTGAACAAGATTATGGCCAGAGACAATTACCGGTAATCGAGGAGAAAGTATTAGGTGTTCCAGTTAGTTTTGAGATTTAAAAAAAAACACGTTTATTTTAGGAAGATGTTAAATTATATTTCAGTCAAAATATATTTTCCACCGCTAGCTATAACTTTTTTCTACTTTTCTGGCAATAAATGGGATTCTGCGATAAAAAAAATGTTCATCCTTCGGAGCTATCCATTCAGTGAGCCATTTTTTTATTTCATCATATGTTTTGAAGTGCTAGGTCAGCATGGTCAGCAAGGCCATGCTGCATCGATCGAAATAAGTAATAATCCGAAAGAGCACAGTCTGGTGAATACGCGGCAAGTGGTAAAATTACCCACTGAAATAATTGCACTAAAATATCTTTAACTGTTTTTTTCAATGTGTGATTGAGCATTATCGTGTAAAAATCACTTATTGAACATTTCTGGTTCAAAACATTCAACAAACACACAATTCAAATCGATTAATTGTTGTTGATAACGCTCAGCAATGATTGTTTCATTTGGTTTCAGCAGCTTATAATACACGACGCCTTTCATCACACTAAATGCATAACAAAACCTTACTTTTGTGGATGTTGCGTCTTGGCATCGATATTGACGGTTGGCCTAGATTTATTCATGATTTTTTACACTTAAGATTATCATAGTTCTATTTTTCATCGCCATTTACTATTTGATACAAAAAACTGCTTCTTTTTTGTGACGAGAAAGCAATGAAATGCAAATGGTTAAACGATTTTGAATAGCCAATTCGTGTGGAAAACCCATTTGCTTTCTTTTTGAAACTTTCCCATTGCGTGTAAACAGTAAGAAATGATCAATTTATCAACATTTAATGCTTCAGCTAATTCTTTAAGCATTTGAGTTGAATTTTTATCCAATAATGCCTGTAATTCGGCATTTTCGAACTTTTTGGTTGACCTGAACGTTCTTTGTTTCATCACTATTTTTAAATCGTCGATATCAGTATTCACACGTTTTAACTGATGGAGCGGACTTAGAATAAGTTTCTGAGATGATCGGTGAGCTTCGGTAGCCGAAGATTTTCTTCGAATCAAAGCAGATAATAGATAACGAAAACGTTTTTTATCACGTTTCATTTTCAATCGCACTAAAAAATGTACGATTATGTTTACAAATGCATAGAAATTCATGTTATGTTAAATTATTTTTAGAAATATAGAAGATTTGAAATGACACATTCAATTTCAAAATGTTTTTACAGCTATTTGTAGTGAGTCCTCAAAACAAACTGGAACATCTAATATTAATTGTACCGCCTTTGTAATGCGTCTGTGAAGTTAGCATCCAACAGTGAAATTTTATAGTTCTGGTTAAAGTTTCCGTTTCCTTTTGAACGAAGAGTTCTATAGATTTAGTTTCCTGAGTTCCTGAGTAATTATTTCAGCCATATTGAATTGTAATGTCAAAAGCGAGAAATGACACGTTGATTTTTCTTGCATACCATTTGTAAATAAAGAGAATTTGAATGAAATGAAATGATGAGATCGCTTTAAAACACTTGTAAAAATAGACGAAAATTCTCCTTATCTTCCTTGATAGTCAATAAAGAATCGAAAAAGGCTTGTGAAGTGAAAATAGGCTACGCATGCGCATTGAGTAAAAACTAGTAAACGCACTTTCTGTGCCTTTTATGACTTTTCCTCCATTTTTACAAGTATTTTAAAGCGATCTCATTATTTCATTTCATCCAAATCCTTTTTATTTACAAACGGCATGCAAGAAAAATCAACGTGACGCTTATGACTCATTTCTCGTTTATGACGTCACGACTCAATATGGCTGGAGTGAGTACTCAGAAGCCTTAACAAGAGTTATGCTTAATGAACATTTAAAAAAAATAGGGTGCCAACTTTTTATTGAAAATCAAGATTGAATAGTTCTGAGCGGCTTCATTTTGTGAACGTCCAGAGTTCCTAATGTATACAAAAATTTCAAAAAATAAAAAAATAAAAATTTTTGAAAAATTAATTTTTAAATACAATAGTTCTGTTTAGAGTTCCTGCTTCCTTTTAACAAAACGAAGAGTTTTCTATAGTTCATAATCTTACAATTTATAACTTTATAGTTTATAAGTTCTCAATAGTTCTCTATAGTTTAATAGCTCTATTTTGTGAATATCTAGAGTTTCTGATACATAAAAAACAATTTTGACACATAACAAAATTAATAACAAAAAAAATTCGAAATTCTTTTATACAATAGTTTTGACATGTTAATTGTTATTTTATCTATTTCAAAGAGTTTTCAGCGATTAAAACAGACCTAAACATAAAAGAGATATATACTTAAAACAAAATATGAACATATGATACTTAAAACAAAATTTGAAAAATTGATTGCAAAAATAATCTCCTTACATTAGGTATACAACTTTGCTTCCGCCATTTTCCTATAGATGGCTTTAGCGGTAAGTGGTGGTCGAAATAAATAGATCATAGACGTCATACAATAAACTTGGGCATCTGTCAACATAATCCCATAGAAACATTAGTCGATTTGTGTCTGCA
>Ga0157364_1001612_pt1 | contig 19545 bp, 6 predicted proteins | sample AttsexASBM2_FD_111476 | JGI IMG/M metagenome (GOLD analysis project Ga0157364, IMG submission 111476) | Fungus gardens microbial communities from leaf cutter ant in Ribeirão Preto, State of São Paulo, Brazil - Atta sexdens ASBM2 | ecosystem: Host-associated > Fungi > Mycelium > Unclassified ...
AAAGGAGCTTGCAGAACAGCTTGGCGTTACGCAGCAAGCCATTTCCGTACGATTACATACGAATAAAGATTGAATTTTACAAAAAAAGCTCAGAACTTTTTTGTACACCTAATATATTAATTTTTAGAGAAATAATCTTATTAAATTTTTTGTTTTTTGCTTTAGATATAGCCACATAGACACATGCCGAGTGTTGCATATATGTTCAGATATAGACTTCAGATATAGATAAAAATTGCTTTGCCACGGAACACTGTTCCGTGTACGTTCATATAAAACTTTTGGATGTCAATATGAAAAATATGATAGAATCATATACGGCGAATTGAATCCAAAAAAGCAGGTTAAAAATTATTAAAGGATCTTTTAGTTGTTAGAGAAATAATCTTATCGAATTTTCTGGATACAGCCATCATATCCAGTCATGTATCATATACACCCGGCACGTCCCTATACGTTCGGATAGACCAACTACTGGCAAAAATAGCTCTGCTACATATACGCTTTATCATCGGACGAGCATATCCTTGTCTTTACATCATGATGTCTTTATATCACTATCAATTTGATGATTTTGACGTCAAATCGATTCCATTGTCATTTCTTACTGAGAAGAAACAAAAGACGTGCCGCATATTAATAGCATTTAATGTATATCAGACATAATATTATTACATGGAACTTAAAAATCAAAAAGATATATAAACTAATCTTTGTACTATATTGACACTGTCCCCACGTTTTGAGTAATCGAAGTTATGTAGCTCATTCGGAATTTTGTGTTATTTTATCTTGATAACGTTAGTAAATCGATATGAATTTTTTTTTAGAAACGTTGCTCAATATGTTATTCATTCACAAAGTTTCAGAATATTGATAATGTTTTTCTTTATAATTTTGCTGATATAAGTGAAAATATGCTGCTGTTTGATGAAAATCTCTAAAATCTATATCAATTACCCATTTCTGTATGAACTAAAATGAATTAATTGATATTGTATCAATATATGTTATTTTCAGCGATTTCAGCGATTTATTTCCACCATAGATACTCCAGAAGAACTGCAAAATTAAATTATAACTTTAACTTGTGATAATAACTTGTTAACTGGACAGAGAATTGACTTTTAGTTTTACATACGTCTTTGGATAATAAATAGAATCAATTTATTAAATTTTCGAGCTATTGTCAATGTTAGAATGTTTCGTAATGAAAATAAAAATCAGATCGTAAGTCGAATGTAATAGGAGAGTAACAGAAGCGTAAACGAAAATTGGAAAAGTGAAAATTGGAATAATGAAATGTAAAAGAAGCATTTACGCTTCTGTTATTCTTCCATTTTAATTTACGCTCCGATTTTTATTTTCATCAGGGTTAGCGCCAGTACTTAATATATTTTAAGATTATTATGATCCTGAATGATCTCCAACAGATTTTAGCTGTCGTTATTCATTAAAAAGTTATTAACATCAAATTTCGTATTCATATTGCTTTATATGGAAAGTCGGATAACTCTAGATAGGAGAGAGATATAGGGTGGACCGACGAGGGGAATATGACTTCCCATACAAAGCGAGATTCACGATTCACCCCATATCCTTCCTGTCTAGAGACGTTCACCTTCCCACGCGAAGCGAGATCCATACCACCATCTTTTCTGCCTAGAGACGTACGATTTTCCACGCAAAGTTAGATCTATCTCATTTCCCTCCTTCTCAAAGGAGATATGATTTTCAATGCGAAGTGAGGAGGATAGTCCATCCCACCTCTCCCTCTGCCTGGGGGCATAACGACTTTTTATACGGACGGATCTTGCTTCATGTGGAAAGTCTATAATATAAATAAGAAAGAGTGAGAGATAGTTCTAAATATTGTATGTACCTATGATTCATACATTGCAACCGCATATGTGATAATTCACTCCTATGTCATAGAAAAAAATTATCAGATAATAAATAATTAATTTCACAGAATTGTGTTATCAACATTAAAAAAACTCCTGGTTTATTCAAGCTATCATCAGCTGACGGAAATGAATTCAAAAGTAAAGTAAGTTCAGGAAGATACGCAACACTCTAATCGAGATTTCCTTTGCAAGAACTTCCGAAATGTCAACGTCCGGCAACTTTAATTGCTTCGCAGATTTTGTTGTTGATCAAGATGGACGAGAAGAAAAAGAGAGCGCAATGGAGAAATAGGATGAAATTTCTCATGTCCTGTGTGGCGTTCTCGATCAGACTCGGAAACATCTGACAATTTCCGTACATGGTTAATGAGAACGGCAGCGAAGCCTTCTTAATTCCCTACATATTGGTGTCTTTTGTAATCGGCAAATCTTTCTATTACATGAAGATGGTTCTCGTACAGTTTACTAGCAAATCTTGCGTGCAAATGTGATCGGTTGTCGCCTGTATTTCAACATACTTTCCGTGAAGACCAAGGCCTCAATTTTATAGAAAAGATGCCAGAAATTGTCACTTAAAACGTATAAATTTAGAACAGCATATGTTTAGATAGTTAAATAAATTCCTCCGTTTAAATAACTATGTATTTGATATATAAATTCACATAAAAATTATTTAAAAGCTAAATCTAAATTAAAGATCTAGTTTCGGTCGCTATAGGCTTCTATTTTATCGATTGTGTTCTCATATGTACGATCTAAAATAGGATTCTTTTTGTAATAAATACTGCCTTATCACAAATCTTCAGATCGATAACTTCATAAGCGAGAAAATACTCATAATTAAAATACTCACAGTTAAAATTCTCGCAAACTTCATTAAAATAAAAAAAATTTTTTTAAACAAGTTAAAAGAAAAAGGCTACAAGCCAGAAATTTGACTTAAAATTGATAGATAAGTAAAAAAATTTTTTAATACAATACATTAATTATGAAATTTAATAACATGCTGGCTACCAACAACAAACATTTCGATCACATCGAATCATTATCAATGTTTACAAAATATGTCTAAAAAACATAATATAAAGTCGATCGAAAATTGAAAATATACTTCGCATTGAATAACTGTATAATTGTTGGTATATAATACAATAACTTAAGAAGGATCTTCGTCAGAAAAGTAAGAACTATGGACGATCGATATACTTCGCAATATCAAGACATCTAACTGTTGATATCAATAATTAAAAAAATCTTCGTCTTGTTAGTAAAATTGTATAGCATAAGAACATCGTATGTTATATGTATATTGATGTCCAGAAAACGAAATATAACGCATTACATATAAATATAGTAATGTAAGATTATAAGAATGACAGAAAGATATAATCTGATGAGATAATACAATATTGATATAAATGAAAGTTAAAAGGGTACAATATAAATCTATCTATTAAAATAATTAAATATTCGTTAAATTTAAATAAGAAAAATAATTTCATAATTATAGTTGAAAGTTCAGTACAAAAAAATTAAATAATATGAATAAAGTACAATAGACAATGAGAGAAAGATTGATGTTTCTTATCTTCGATGTTATTAGATAAAATAATAATTTAAAATGACTTTCAGAGAAGGAAAGTTGATGTTAGAAAATATTGGGAAGTGAGATTAAAGAAGGGAAGATGTATAGAAAGGGAAGAAAGATAATTATGAGGGAGAAAAGGATTATATGATTTGTGAGGATTCTGGCAATGATTAAAAAAAATTTTTAATGAAACAATATTTCCATTTAATATAATATATTTGCAAAATATACTGAAATTTCTTTTATTTTAAAATAAAATAAAATCATATTTAAATAAAAACGAATAATTCAAATTGGACTCTTGAAATATTAAAACAAAAAATAGAATAAAAACGGGTTATGATTGAAGACTGCTGAAGATGGCTTGAATATAGCCGAAACGTTCAGTTTTGTATATTATGTAATAGATATATTATGTAATACAATCGAAATATATGTATATATGATAATCGCACCAATTACCGCATATTAAGGCTCTTAATTATCCGTTTTTACTCTATTTTTTATTTGTTTTAAAATCATATTTATCTTAATTCTATAACAATCATATACATATAGCTCCATTTTCTAGTTAAGCATAATTCAATTTCAAATATATGATTATTTATTCATTACTGGAACACAAGAAGTTTTTAGTTTACAAATCTGTTCTATCGATTTTAAATTGTTGTTTCTTTAAAAAAATACATTTTACAATTTTCAAGAATTTTCTTTATGTATTTTTTACATACAATAAACTTAAATCTTAAATACATAATTATCACAAAGTTTTCTGTTAAAATAGGAATGAAAACCGTAAAGTTTGCTTTAAAATATCGTGTTTATAACTATGTTGATAAAATATACTCTGTTGATAAAAATTAAAGAAAATTTATTTATTACAAATTAAAATGAAGAAAATGTCAAATTATTAATTTACAGAATATAAGATCTAGAAAAATTTCAAAATTTATTAGATATTTTTCAAAAAATTAATTAAACATTTTTACTAAAAATAAAACTATTTAAATATTTACAAAAATATATTTTTGACATAATAGTATAATTTAATTTTTCCTTTTTATAGAATACTTTTAAAAACTATTGCTTTTATATAAAGAAATTTCACGGGAAAAGATATATTTAAGAAGTAAAATATGTCATATATCTCTCTGTTTCATGTGACTTTACTTCGAAAACACAAAAAATATTAGTTCATTTTTATTTTTTTACATTTTGCGCCCAAAACATGTAAACAAATTTGTTTAATTTTTAGATCGAAATTAATTTCAACTATTAAAGTTTTCAACTATTAAGTTTATTTTTATGAATTTAAATTTGAAATATAAAAAAATATAGAAAAATACATAACTACTGCAGTAACCAGCTACAGTTTTTTAAAAAACATATTAGGTTAAGCAACTGAATTTTATAAAAAGACATATTATACCAACGGCTGCTGATGTGTTAATATATCGGGTGCTCAAAATAAAGCGTTACAAATTTTTATTTCGAAAACATGGCATTATTGAGAAAACTTGTTCAGATAAAAGTTGTAAGGTTCAAAAAGTCTATTTATTGATCTTATCGGCGGTACTGTTTTAAAGCATTATAAGTCGAAAATTTAATAAAAATAACTTTATTATATTTTGAGGAGCTAGGAAATATCGGTTATTAGATTCTGGAATCAAAAATAAAATATTCCATTTTAAAAAATCGACGTGATCTTGATTTGACTTTGACGACATCACCCAAAGTCCAACTGATGAAGATCAGTAAATAGATCTTTTTGAACCCTACAATTATTTTTATCTGAACAATTTTTCTCAATAATGCTATGTTTTCGAGATAAAAATTTATAATGCTTTATTTTAAACACCCAATATGTATTAATATATTACGTATTACAATTAAGAAGATGGGCGAAATAAAGACACAATTCTACTTAAACTCTTTTTCCAGAAATTAAATTTTTTATATAATATTGATCGTAATAGAGAAGTATTGTAATATGTAACTTCTTAAAGACATAAATTCATTAATTTATATTATATTATTCATTTGTATATAATAAAAAATTACAAGTTATTATAATTTTTATTAAAATAAAGATTTTATAATTAGATCTTTATTTCGCCTATTCTTTCAATTGATATTACTTCATTACATATTGCAACTTTAAAGTTCATAAATTCGTCTTCGCTCCTGTTTCTTATAATTCATACATACTTATTATTATTTGTGCATGTATGAATAATAATATGTATACATAATATATGTGACACATGAGTTTATATAAATAGTTTTAATTAATATCATATAGATAAATAAAAAAACAATCGATGAATTTAATTACAATCGATTAATTTATTGATCATTTAGGCATCGGCTATGTAGTATCAGTATTCTTTATCACCTATTATTGCACTCTTATGGCATTGATGCTCTACTATATGGTAGCCAGCTGTCAGTGCTTCCGTGGTCCTATTGTTAGGAGGAATGGGGCGATACGTGTTTCAATAGCTCATCGACCGGCGAGCAAGCGAAAAAACGGAAGCAGAAGTTCCGCCGACCTCTATTTTAGGTGCATTAATTTTGCTTTTTACGATTTTTATTATCAGAAGGTTTCTGGTACTATTCTGTTTAAATGTGACGTTATTATTGCATCCGTTTGCGTACTTACTATTGTCATTGATCAATTATAAATTATTAAGAGTTTTTTGTAGTTACTGTATCACTTGTATATGTGAAATCTCAAATCTCTTGTTCCGCGACGAGATTCAAAATAAAAATGTCCGCATCTCTTGGAGTTATGCAATAATAACAATAATCCACTAAATTGCAAAATGTGTATTAAATCGCTGGCATTATCTAACTTTCACTTTTTATCTTTATTATAGAATATTTTATGTTATTATAAGTTTTTCTTATTAAATTTCTCTTTTTATTATTTTAAGTCTATTTATCTACGCGATAAACATTCAAAAAAATCAAGATTTTAATTTTTCAAATAGATTAAACACTATCTGTATATCAGAAATCTGTATATCTGTATATCTAACTATCTATATATCAGAAAATATGTCCTTAATGAAATGGGAATTGAGGATGGACTCGGGTTACCCTCATAGAAATTAATTCTCGCGTTGCTAGTCAGTTGGATATTCGTCTATGTGGTGATCTGCAAAGGCGTCAAAAGTACTGGTAAAGCAGTCTATTTCCTGACTCTTTTTCCATACATCGTCATGGTCAGCCTTTTAATAATAAGAGCGGTGACATTGGATAGAGCGATGGACGGTATAGTCTGCCTCTTCAAGCTCACATAGCACAAGATTCCAGAACCAGCGGTTTGCCGCCGTCATCCAATCATTCTTCTCCCTCGGCGTGTGCTTCGACGCGATGACCATGTATTCTTCCCATAATAACTTCGAACACAATGTTTCAAAATGCGTGAATATTTCCAGAATCATTCTTTGTCCAGAATCAGACCTTGTCCTGACGAAAATTTTTCTTAGAATCTTTTAATACATTCAACAAAGAATACTCTCTAAATCTTATGGAGTGAAATCTCACTCGAAGAAACTGAAAATTAGCCTGTCTCGAAAAGAAAGTGAAAATACGATCAATGAAATCTGCCACTCTTGAACAAGAGTGACCATATTTTTACTTTTTTTTTCAAGACAAGCTAAATTTTCAGTCTTTTCGAGTGAGATTTCATTCCAAGAGATTTAGAGAGTAGGTAACACTTTTGAATACGCTTAAAATTGTATAATATTCAGATCACTGTAATTCAGTGAAAAATCGTAGATAAAAAAATTAAAAAAGCAATTGAAAGCTTGAAATCTCTATTTTTGAAATTGGTTATATTTCAATCTAATTGATGTTTTTGGAATTTATGCGGATGCAAACGCGCGGATATCCGTGAAATAACTTATGTACAAAATTTACGACGTTCCGTGATATAAATCGCATACAAACATGATTTACAGCAGCCAAAAGAGTGAATCTTTATCCTTGAATTTGCTTTTTTATTGAGCACTGTACATAACTAAGGAGATTCTTTATTTCATGTACGTCATCAAAGTGAAGTTTATTTTTTTAATGAAAGATGTTAAAAAGAGACTGATTTTTACCCATAAATATATAAAAGGAATAACATTTTTTATAGATTTTGACTTCCTGAATACAATAATGTTAATAAAAAGTTCGGAATCGATAGGGAACATCTTGAAAATTGAGCATAAACATGATATATTTGAACAAATTTCAATATTCTTATTTACTTTTCAAGATGGTTCCTATCGATCCCGAACTTTTTATTAGCATTATCGTATTCAGGAAGTCAAAATCTATAAAAAATCTATAAAAAACCGCTATTCCTTTTACTTACTGCATCTTGATGGGTAAAAATCGGCTTTTTGTTAATTATCTTTCTTTATAAAATCCACTTCAAATTAATGTGTAATAAAATTTATACATAGAAACATGGTTTGAAACATTCGAAAGTTATGGCTTTAAGATTTAAAACGCTTTTTGAAACATCGCTCTGTAATCATTTTTCACAGAATATGTAAACTTGGGATTTTTAACGCTAATTTTAAATGATCCTTTAACTTGAAAATGGAATAATTATATAGTTCGTAGAAAATATCATAACGAAATTTTTCAAAAAGCATTTTAAAGCTTGAAATCTCTATTTTCGAAATCAGTAACTGATATTTCGATTTGACCGATTTTTTACAGAACTATACGGACATAAATGGATATCAGACAAATCTAAAAATTTTGTACAAAAATCTATATACACGAAGTTCAAAATCACACAAAAATTTACAATTTTCAAAAGAGTGAATCTTTATCTTTAATGCTTTCCTATTGAACATCATATGATTTTTTTCTCATTCGATATTGAAGCAAAAATGATTGTTTTTACTTTAATAACTCGATAAAAAAAAAATCGTACAACCTTTAATAAAAAAGCAAATTGAGCATCTGTTAAAAAAACAGAAATTTACTTTCATACATGTAATGAAAAAAATTTCAAACAGATATATTAAAAATGTTTAATGTTGTTAGTAAAAATAAAGTTATAAATAATTCGAATTTAATGTTTACTTACATGAAATTTCAAATCTACATATAATTTAATGATATATAAATATACTAAACTTTGTATTTATGAAAAGTACACTAAATTTCGTGTACACGAACACAAATATACTTTTTAGTTTCAGATACATTAAATTTAATTTAGTATCATAAAATTTAATTTAATTTATATAATTTAAAAGTACATTAAATTTCACAACAGTGACATTTTCACAACAATGAAGGTAAAATTTCTCTTTCGACTGCTGTAAACTGCATTTGTGCGATTTCTAATTTACACTATAAAACGTTGTAAATTTTTTATAAAATTTTTAGATTTAGCAGATATCTGTATAGCTCTAAAAAAAAATCAGTCAAATCAAAATATCAATTATCAATTTCAAAAATAGGAATTTCAAGCTTCCAAACGCTGTTTTGATTTTTTATCTTTTAACTTTTCAGTTACAATGATCTGAATATTATGCAATTTTGAATGTGTTTGAAAGAAAAAAAAAATAGAGAAAGACTCTCTATTTTTTGTTAAGTAGTGTATGATCTTTCAGAATTTCCGTATAATTTTATAAACATTTTAGAAAATTTTATAACATTTTAGAAAAATTCTCAGACTTTTTATACTTTTTAAATTGGAATATTTTTCTAAAATACTGAAAAAGTATACATCTTTTTCAACATTTTTTGTATATGTGAATTCTGAAATATTTTTTGAAGATAATTTATATATCTATAATCTGAAAAATTTATTTAGCAAGATCAAAATACATACTTTTTTTTCATATTGAGTTTGAACTGTAAAGTGTTGCTTAAGCTATTTTTTATAATTTGAAATAAATTAGTAAAAGTTTATAAAGTATCGATAATTTGTAAAGTATTTAATACTCATTTTTATAGAAGATCAATTTGATTAAGAAAATAAAAAATATATAATCTTGGCAAGTATCTTCTCAACAGTACTATGAAGAAGCTTATTGCAAAAATAATATTGATTAAGAAACAAAATATATTTTTGATTAAATGTAAATCTTTATAAATACCTGAAGTATTTTTTACATGCAGAATTCATAGGGTGCGTCATCAAAATCTGGACAAATCGAACAATTTCTTTAAACAAAATGTTTTTAATGAAAAATTAAATATTACAAAAAATCTTTTTACATGGCACTTGGAAGGGTTTCCGTAGAGCACAATTATTCGATATATCCCCCATTAGCTTGAATGATGGCCTCTATTTTCTGAAGCGTTCACACGCACGCTGTAATGTAATGCTATCCATGCCGACGAATGCTGCCTCAATAATGGTCCTTAACGACGTCACATTGGGATACCGAGACTTGTTTATGCCCTTTCAACTACGCTCCATAGTAGTCCAAGAGATTTAAATCTAGACTGTTGAGAGGTCAGAATTTAACAGTCTCAGAGAACATCTATCGTATCTTTAATGTGTACGAATTGTATCGAAGATCTTCCTCGGCAATTCAACGTATTGTTGACTCGCTTACACCAACAATCGATGCTAATTTTCACAACGATTGCCCTGGGTCATCCGAAATCAGCCTTGAGCCCTTTCAACAACTGCGAGGGTTCTCGCGGTGCGTTCTTTCAAGTGACTCTTCCTCGCTGGCATACTGGAACCAGAACCTTCGTTGGATTGTTCTAAAGCCGTATATTTTATCACAATGTCATAAACGGTTGATCTCAAGTATCCAAAGAACCGAATTATTTCCGTTGCTGAGCGCTCAGTGCGAAGGCCTTCAATGATCGCGGCTCTTCGATTATACTCCGCATTTCAATATCGCGGCCATTTTGAGAATATGATTAGAGCATCAGGTTTTCTCGGAGCCGACAACAATCTCTGGCGGAGGCACAATATAGCGGAAAATTTAAATTGAAATTTGTCCGGATTTTGGTAACGCACTCTATATAAATAAGCTTTCAATCGATATGAGCCTATCCGTGTGGAAATTTATCCAGGAATCCATATTTTAATACTGGCCCTATATGAGCTGAGGCATCCAAAATAAAGGTTTATCAAACTCATGCCCATTTAGGATATAATCAGGACAGTTTAATCTAAGTTTTCTTATAAAAGACCGTGCAGGGCCTAGTTTGAATTCCACTTTTTCCCTAAGATATATTTAGGCCTGGTCAGTTACAACCCATGTAGGGCCCAATTTTCCGTGTAAAATTTTGTCTGGAAATTTTATATACACTACTCAATAAAAAATAGGGAACACTTTAGAACACGCTCAAAATTGTACAATATTCAGAACACCGTAACTCGGAAAAATTATCGCAGACAAAAAAATTAAAAAAGCATTTAATAAAAAAGCTTGAAATCTCTACTTTTGAAACCGGTAATTGATATTTTAATCTGACTGATTTTTTACAGAGATACGACACAAATGAATACCCGTCAAATTTGAAAATTTTTTACAAACTTTATGAAGATCTATGGCGTGAAGTAAAATTCACACAAAAATGTGATTTATGGCAATCGAAAGAGTAAATTTTTACTTTTAATTTGCTTTTTTCTTGAGTGCTATACGATTTTTCTTCACCATTATTTTTCTTTCTAACTTCTCAAATAATATAAGGAAAGTTAACTTGGCCCCGATTACAGCCTAGAAAGAATTTCCACACGAGAATCTAAAGAATTAATCGCTTTGGTACTAGATCCAATTTTCAGAATTTAGAATTCAAATACAAACATTGCAAACTATGTGTAAGCTGTATCATTGTTACCGTCACCTACAACATTGTTTTTCAAGGATTGATTGTGAGTCAAGTTTTCAAGTATCCTATAATCAAGATTGGATTAAAATTTATTAAAACAGATTCAGATTTTCAGAAATATGTATTTGCGAACGTTAAAATGAATCCTTTTCAATTCGGAACACATTTTTATTTATTTATATAGGAATTGCATGAAGCACGTTTCTATATCTTCCAATTAAAAAATAATATCTGATAATTATTTACATTAAAGGCCCCGTCGATGATCTTGACCTCAACATATGTTGTCAAAATCATGGCCCTGAGTTACAGGTTTTAGGTGGCGGTCGATCTTCATTAAAAAGTTATTAACAAAAAAAGTTCAACTATATACGAGAATTCCCTACTTTAAAATATATTTGCTATTCGTGCACTGTAGAGGGATGAGAATCGAAGATAAAAGTCGTGCGTCCTTTTGCAGGGGGGAAGATGGATAAAAGTCGCTTGAGGTGAAAGTCATGCGTCTTTTTGCAGGGGAGGGGGGGGGAGGGCGAGGGTCATTTCAGATGAGATGCTAAAAGAAAATTGTAATATTTATATTATACATATTTATTCTTGCATACTTATTCTTAATAACTTTTTAACGAAGGATGACTGCCATCTAACACCTGTCGGAGGTCACTCAGGGCCACGACAACATATGTCAAGGTCAAGATCATCGGTCAGGTATCCCTTAATCTAAAGAATTGCCTAATATCTTTTTCTGTGCATCGTGAATACTGTTTAATTCAAAATTTTGAGTAGGAAATGTAGTTTTGCAATCCAATTGCATCTCCAATTAAATCTAATTAAATCCAATTGAATAGAGAAAAAAAGATTTTCGTTATTTAAAATACGCATTCGGACAAAATTTCAATCCATTTGAAAGCATTCTTGTTTGCTGGATGCATTATTTTAGAGCTTAGGTTATCACTTCTAATATAACCGTATAAAAACTATTACAAGTATTAAGTATATATATCATTAAATACGAAGTAGAGATATGTGTGTACACAATATAAATGATGCAGATTCACAAAGTGACAATTAATGTAAACATTAATTTATTCATGACAAATACAATAAGAAAATGATCACAAATTTAATATATTTTCTTTGCAACGATCATTATGTTTTATACACACATTGGCAATTAATCAAAAAGGCACATTCTGTGTGAGTTACAGTTTTTATAATCTAATAGTTGCGCTGTAATGTTCAATACGTACTCTAAGTCTGGATCTACAATAAGTGCTTTAAGCCGTAAAAAATTTGATCAATTACAGTCGAATGTGAGAATAATCGATTATGATTCGTCCATTTTTTATGGTTTAAGGCTAATTAAAACATCTTTTGTAGATCCGGGTTAAAACTCGATCTGTATAAAATACAGAACGCGAGTCATTGATTCACGCAACAAGCTTGCGATTCACAGTCTACATCTTTTATATCAAGTTTTAGATGATCTCATTCTTTCGAAATTTTTATAAATTTAAAATATGACGAATTCTTAAAAATTTTATAAGATATTACGAGAATTTTTTTTAATCAGACGAAAATTTTTTTAAGAATTTTTTTATATAATTTTTTAAAATTTCTATACATATAGAAACTTTCAGAAGTTTTGTATAATTTTATAATTTTAGAAAATTTCTCAGATTTTTTATAGAAATTGAAATATTTTTCAAAAATATTAAGAAAAGTCTTTTTTAGAATTTTATATAGTAAATATATCGATAAGGCAAATTCTCCGATGATTTTAATCTTGACATATGTTGTCAAGGTCATCACGTTGAGTGATCTTTAAGCGATTTAGTCATCGTTCATTAGTTAAAAAGTTTTAACAAAAAAAAAGTTTTGCTATATGAAATAAAATCCTCTGCTTTAAAATCAATTTTCTGCTTTAAAAACAAAAATTTTCTTTGCGAACATTACTTACTTTCTTATAAAATTTTTGTTTTTAAGCAAAAAATTTATGATTCTGTAATGACTTTTTATTCGAAATGAAATTCTCTCCTTTCCTTACCTAGGGATCTAATGATTTTTTTATGTGGGTCGATTTTTCGCGTGAAAAGTTGAACGCCCCTAAGTAAGAGAAAGATGGGATGGATTTCGCTTAGCGTGAAAGGTCCTATACAATGTGTACGATATAAGATAGTTTTTAATATTATATATGGCAGAAATAAGATGTTATTTTTTAAACTTTTTTATTAATAATTTTTTAAGAAATAAAGAACCATAACTAAAACCTGTTGGATGTCAATCATGACCTTGACAACGTATATCAAGATATTAAAATAATGATCTTGACTTAACATATGTCAAAATCGGTTAGAATAGACTCTCTCCATTGGCATATTTATCTTCTTTATGTATTTATGTAAATTTTATATGGAATATAAAATTTTATATGGAAATATTCTAGGGAAATATTCTTGAGACAGGTCTTTGTTAGATAAGTTCTTGATGTTAAATAGAGAGGGTTATGGGTTTTGTGAGATAAGTTTTATGTATTTCTGTTTCTGTATTTCAGAGAGATTGTATATGGGTCTTCATGACTTTTTCGTATGTAATACGATCTAGAGTTTATCAGATATCGTGCCGCAACGTGGTGGATAGGTATAAGTGGAGCTTAAAGGTTTTATGAGAAGTCTGGACTATTTGTGATTCAGTAAAGTGGATGCATTCTTTGATGAGGATGAGGCTGATTTTATGAAGGATATTTTTGGATTTATGAGTTCTTAGATGATCCTTGAATTGTAGGAAACTTTGGGATGATGTTATTCCCCTATTATATTCCTGCAGCGTTTTAAGAATGCCAAGTTTGATAGTTTCTTGGCTAGGGAAGACCTGAGTTTGCTGAAAGTGTTTACTTTAGCAAGAATACTCTCCCTGATGAACTGCAAGGTTTACGAAACGTTGGCATTTCAAGAATGGATGCGGAAGAAACCCGCGACACGCATAATCTTTATATAGAAAGGACCCATGGAAATCTCAAGAATATTATCAAATGTAACAATTGAATTAGATACAAAGTCGCTAATGCGTTCTTGCTAAAGACATTCTTGCTAGAAAAGTTGATCGATGCTTACATTCGGGATAAGATGTTGATGCAAAATCTCTTGTATTTCAACCAGCATCTAGCTGACTACTCTGAAGAAATGGCCTTACATTTGGTCGTCGTAATTATTGAAGAGGAGATACAATAAAGAGCTTCGTAATGGGGGGGGGGATTTTTTTGGACTTAGAAGGGGCATTTAACAACACCAAGTAGTCTGCTCTGAGGCGGCGCTCAGAGTACCGGCAAAATTCGTTGAGTGTATCCAGACCATGGTGGGTCGTCACATCACGATCTCGCTGGGATCAAAGAATGTAGAAAGAGGGTGGATAGAGGTTTCCCATAAGATAGAGTCCTCTCTCAACTTCTCTGATGCTGATAAATTACTGATGGAATTTAATGATAGAATCAATTGAGTGCTGATGACTTGGCAATCTTTGTTCGATAATCCTTTCTTGAAACGCTTCTTGAGCTCATACAAAGAGCACTGGAGATTGTTCAGGAGAGGTAACGGGACCGACCTATCGGTTAAACCGATGAAAACGAGTCATTTTCACTTATAGGTATTAGATAGGTATTAGATAGGTCCTTACATAGGACCTATCTTAAACAGGGTTGATGACCTGCCCCTGAAGAATCAATTAAATACTCTGGAGGCTAACCTGGAAATTGCAGATCTAACATGCAAGAAAATCTACTTTTGGGTGTGTAAAAAAGGACTTTTGGGCAGACATAAGGTTTACGATCGGAGAGAATTTACTGTCTGTACATTACAGTGCTCTGCCCTAAGCTGCTTTATGTGGCAATAGTTTGATAGCCTAGGGCGCAGAGAGCTGCGATTAAGGCAGTGTTGGAACGAATCAGGACACATTTTTAGAGGAGCTCTGAGAGTCATAAGGACGACGCCGATTATGGGACTGCTATTTTATATTGAACGGCTTCATCTTACGGTAATTGCAGATGGGGCTGCGACTGCCTATCATCTAAAATGCGAGAACAAGAGTCGGTGCTGTACACTCGACTGCCGAAAGAGGTCCTATCGGGGGGGGGGAGGGGTCCTTGATCCTGTTCCATGGAACAAGACAGAATACCAATCAAATGTGACCTGAATTGATCCTTCAAGGTCTATTTTCCTGATGCGAAAAATGAAGAAAGCATAACGTACTCATTATCAAGAATGGGGATATCTAGGAATTATCAAGAATGAGGACATTTCCAGAATTGATCAGGCGCTGGTGCCGATGGCTACAGATGTCGAAAGGGAATCAAAGAGGTTACATTTAGAAAACTTGCCACGGTATTCCATACCGTAATCGGAAGTGATGGCGATCTTAAACTGTGCTTTGATGCTGATTGTCTCAGGGAAGATATGTAGACGCATCAGGATCTGCTCCGACAGCCGTACAGCGCTAGAGTCTTACACTTTTAATTTTCGGCTTTTCAGGAATGCAAATGCACCCTGGACTGCTTAACAGCGAACAACAATAATGCTCTGATATAGGTTCCGGGACACTCTCTAGTCAAGGACAAGATTGAGATTGCTAGTTAACTAAAGTTGGATCAGCTACCAGAATGGTGGGACCAGGACCACAGCTCTGGGTGTGTCTAGCAGTGTCTGCAGGGCAAGATCAGAAGTTGGCTATGAGACCAAAATATGAATTGTCAAGAATTAATCAAGACCAAATGGCTCGGAAATGCCAATTGCATTAGAATCTTGAACAATACGGAGATCAAATTGCAAATCTACATGGGAGCTTCACAACTATCACATACACAAACTGGGATTGTGCAACACTTCCAGGAAGTGTGATTATATTGAGGAAACTAGTTTCCACATTTTAGACCAGTGTCCAGCCTATGTTGGACTAAGGCGACAGCTTTTGGGCTCAGACTTGCTCGAGCCCGATCAGATAAGACAGCTTCAGGTGAAAGACCTTCCCTACTTTTGGAGAAGAACGGACCTCAAATAATCAGAAGCTCTTTGCTTCAGGGAAGACACAATCTGAACTATGTCTGGATGTCATTGGTGAATCTTCACTGGAAGATCGCCTCCCGAACTATTATTATTATTATTATTATTATTACTATTATTATTAACCGATCTTAGAGATTAAAATCAATTAAAATAATCTTTTTTTTCTCCTAGTAACTTTTTGTCTGAAATTTTTCTTAAACTTAAGGACTTTGAGATATTCCAGTAGATTGATTAAAACGGATCATCTCTGGATTCACTTGTTTATACATTTACTTATAAAGCGGCAAGAATATATAATATTATAAAAGATACTTTATTAAATAAAAACTTACAGTATCGATGTAGAGTCATAAGTTTCTTGTGAATAAAAGAGTCAATTCTTCTATCAACAATAATAATGAAATTAAACACAATAAAACTATAATAAATGCGTAATAGAGAGATAATAATTTTTTTCCTTTGTAAAGAAAGAAACGATTTTTATGATTAACACTCCTATTATTAAGAAATATAATAAAGTTATTTTAAAATAGTACAAATATAAGTAATAAAATAACATCTACTTTATCAATAGGGCGGCCACTACACTCTTAATTTAATAGATTACTTCGATGGGACCTTATCGTTTTTAGCTTTCTTCGAAATGATCGCCATTTTTGAGTATACGATAATAATTTAATATATTTTATTTTTGCGTAAAATTATTTGGGAGAATATAACTCATCGATTTTCCAGACGTCGATAATTTCATGGACGATGTTGAGTTCATGATAGGACAATGATCATTCTTTTACTGAAGATTCTGTTAGTGTTATTTGACTCCCTTGTTCTTGTTTCTTCACCATCTTAATTTATTTCCTGATCGATATGACATCGCTCATGTATAATGACGAATACTATCCAATCTCCGCATATGATATTAATTATATTTTAGATATATAATTTAGTCTTATTAATCATAAAAGTAATAATTAAATTGCAAAATTAGAATAAAATATTAGGCTTAATTTCCGTATACTACTCAAGCTCAATTTCGATGAAATTTTACAGAAATGTAATACTAATTAATTGTAGTCAAATTCATAAATGCGAAGCTGCGAAAATGTTTAGTTTTCGAAATATTAAAATTTTATTTGAATGATCTAATTACTTTTTTAAAGATTTTGACATGAAAAAAAATTAGAATTAAAAATTATTTTGGTTGACTAAATAGTTTTATATAGTTTTAATATAATGATGAAGCGATTTCATCTCACCTTTCTCCTACCAAGAAGCGCGCGATTTTCCACGTAAAGCGATTTTCCTGTCCTCTTGCCAAGGGGCGTATGACTATCCACGCTTAGCAACTTTCACCCCACTTCACTTTCTATCAAAGGTTTCCTGAATAATTATCATTATTTCTCTTTTTGTTGCTCTGCAAGCACTTTATTGACCCCTCCATTTAATTATAATATTATGTTTCCTCTTTTCTTTCTTTTCATTTTCTTTAACATTCCTATCTCGTTCACACTTAAATCTCCCATAGATTTTGGCTACTCCAAAATCTTGTTCAAAATTTAGTTCAAACTTTCATCCTCTTTTATTCCCAGAATTATCAATTAAAAGTTATGGGACCTGTATATAATATAAAAATTAAAAATTTAATTATAATTAAAAAACAATTTCATAGAACAATTTCCCAAAATATCTTTTTCATTTTACAGCTACGGGTTGGACGCTTTTGACTTTAAGAATTCTTCCCTTTCCTTTAAGTATAATCATTGAATTTCGAAATAAAAACAAAATGTGCTCGAATGTAATACATTTGCATTTTATTTAAATACAATTCTAGCATACAAATATATGCATCGTCGAAAATTATAAAATTGTAACTAATTGCTTTTTATTTTTAAATATTCAAGCCGAGCGCCGATTGGGGTCCAAAAGACCTAAAGAAATACAATGAATGGAGGGATTTAAACTCGAAGAAGATATTGCGAGTATGGGCAAAGAAATCAGAAATTATAGCAGCACTATTTGGCAAAGATTAATAATTAAAATAATATAAAGATTATAATTACTGTGTTTGTTCGTTATTCGACTTGTTTATATTGCAATTATCGTATAGCGATTAATAAAAGGATAATAATATTGGCAGCTCTTTGTCACGTTACATATAGTACAACATTACGTAACGATTTATGGGAACTAGCAAAAAGTAAAGCACACAATAATTCTTTAACTGCTGTTAAATACGTAAGTGCATAATATATGCGGATTAATAATATAAAACAATTAGTATAATGGAATATTTAATTTTTAAAAAATTATAATTGAGCCACATTTCTAGTTATTCTTCTCAATTATTTGTAAGATTAAATAATAAAAAAACAAAGTAGCTTTCTATAAATCCATATGTTAAAGAATTAAAGAACAAATAATTTTTATATTCGTTAACTTATATCGTCATTTTGCCTCGCGGATCCCGCCGCGGCAAAAACGACTGTAAAAACTCGAAAAACTTTATAGTATTTTGAGTCTGTATAAAATTACTCTATATTGGTTTCATGTTTAAAAGAACGTAAAGTATTTGCTTCCAGATTGGTTGGATCCTCTTCTCTCGATCTCTCGCTCTCTCCTCCTTAAAGATCCTCCAGTCCTTACGTTGCTGTATTTCCCGTGGACCCCATCCATTCACAGGTGCGAAAGCTCTTTTTAACATCTTAAACAGTGCAACGAATGCCCTTAATCATCTGATTTTTAAGTTTTTTTCATAAAATTTTTCACGTGTTTGTAATGTGACTTTCTTTTCGAGGTAATACCTGTATAAATGGCAATTTTCGATTCTTTAACATCGCAATCAGCATCCATAACGGTATTTGAACAACACCAATGCTGAGTATTGTCCATCCAATGGCATGCGCGTATCCAGGCAACGATGTTCCACCATAGGTCAAAGGCGTTAAGGTGGCTATGGTATAAATGAAGATTGTTATCAATATAAACGGCGTCACTATAAACCAGCATATCCTCCAATAAACGCTTGGCTTTCGGTCCAGCATAAATTCTAAGTCCTCCAAAAAGTTCTCTAAACCTGAATTGAGCCATGATAAATAAAAGCACAAATAGAATTAACAAGTAAACTACTCAAGCGTTAACACTCTTATTTTAATAAGCTTTGAGTACGTTATGATCTAGATCA
>Ga0157364_1001613_pt1 | contig 19538 bp, 10 predicted proteins | sample AttsexASBM2_FD_111476 | JGI IMG/M metagenome (GOLD analysis project Ga0157364, IMG submission 111476) | Fungus gardens microbial communities from leaf cutter ant in Ribeirão Preto, State of São Paulo, Brazil - Atta sexdens ASBM2 | ecosystem: Host-associated > Fungi > Mycelium > Unclassified ...
GAAGGCCAAATGTTAACGCTTTAAAACCACAAAAAGGCGGGAAGATATATAAAATTTAAATTGTTATTTCGGTTGTATCAAATCTAAAGCTCAGAACTTTTTTGTACACCTAATATTAATTTTAAACTGTTTTCTATTCGAAGTAATTTAAACAAATATATTCGGTAAAGATCTCTTGATAAGATGGCACATCAAGACGTAGTTTACAAAATTCATAGTCGTTTCTTACATTTAAAATTATCTTAAGTACAATATTAAGATGTCAATCCGAAGACTATATTAGCATCTTAAAATTAATTAATCATTATGATAGTTTTAAAATAAAAACGGACTATGATTATTTCATGTTTTTTGCGTTTCACAGTTGTAATCTTTGAATCTTATGAATCATAGACAAAGAAGGCAGAGATTTAGAGAGAGACACTATTCAACTGCACACATGTTATCCCTTCTACTATGGTTCTCATCTTTAATTGCATTGATAAGTGCAGTGGTAAAAATGAACTAATGAAATTTTGTACAAAAAAAAGACGTTGCCAACAATGCATGAAGGAAGAGAAAGTAAAGCACTTACCTGTATAGTCACATTTGTCCAAATTTCAAAAAATAAAAATTCGTTGAGTTTTTATATTTTAATGAACAAGACACTTTTTACGGAGGTCAACGTTCGATACACATCAACGATGTGTGTGTATATATATATATATATATATATATATATATATATGTATATAAAATAACAGATATGCTAATAAATTAACAATAAGGACGCTTTGAAGAGAGATTGTAATATAAAAAAATCAAAATATAATAAATTCAAGACACGCGCGTAAATTAAACTTCATGCAAATTGTTAAGACATATGCATTACGTAAGAATTCAGTGTCCGATTGAAGATTTAATCTTTTTTTTTATGTAATTGAACATATGTAACAATAAGAATCATATTTTAGACCGTACATGTGAGAACACAATTAATATGAAATGCTTTATGAAAAGCCTATCTTTAATGCTTTAGTAATTTATATATTATATATTAGAATTGTATATTAGAATTAAATACAATGAATCAAATAATAAAGATTCCTTTACTTAATAATAAAATCATAAAAATGTACAAAAGACAAAAGGGCATCAGGAATTTATTATATATAGAATTAGCAATTATGTTGCCACGTTAAAAATCTTTATAATTTCTTAGCTTGAGACTTATACTTTCTATTTAGGACGGGTGGAGATCAGATCTGTAAGTAAAAACCAATCGTTTGGTGAGTAGACCGAAACCCATTTAAAAAAAAGAATTGTAACCTTTTAGTTGGTGAGTACATAGCGCTGCATAAGTCGATGTGACAAATTTCCTAATCACAATGTCGTCAACTTTAATGCTTAATATCTCTGTGTTCGCGGGACTAAATACAATATACTGATTCTTTCGTTTCATGCAAAAACGAATGAGCATAATTTCATTGAAATTAAGATGCGTCTTCTAAATAATTATCTGAGAATTTATGAGTAATAAAATGGTAAATATATATAAATGCTAGCAAGCATGCATACAAAAACATTTGGTGTCATCATTATCTTTAATTATTAAAAAATTTTTTAATGACTATTTCCGAAATTTTTTTTAAGAGCATCTCTAAAAGCTTTGTACCGATAGCACGAAAAGGTAAAAAAATGAGCATATTCCATTAGAAATTCTGTTAGAAAATACGAAAAGAAAAAAACTTGTAATATATTAAACAAACTTTTACTTTATTTTGCCTTTTAAAATTCTGATATATGCTCGCTTTTCGATCGCGCTTTCGATACGCCATTTTCGTCATTCTTTCGTTGCTGACGTCCTTCCCCCATACATCGCGTCCTGCGTGGTGACGCGCGTCACTGCAGGACTCGTTTTCATGAGTTCGATTTCGGCTGCCTTCTACATTCTTCACATCTTGAATGTCTCTGTCCTCTCGAGTCGTTTGGCATTCGTCCCTCTGTCATCGACGCCATTTTCTGTCTCTCTCTTTTTGATCCCTGATCCTGGCTCCTGTGTGACCGTTGAGTAGCGTTCAACCTAAATTGTGTAGCAGAGCTAATCAAATACCGTACTGATTAATGTCAGCCCGTATAACCGTCTCGTACCCGTATAATCATCTCAGACCGTATAACGCTCTAATATCATCTGAAATCAGCCCGTATGATTGAACTAGCTTAGCGCTCTATCGGTCAGACACAATCCGTATAACTGAACTGGTATTGTTACCTCAACCAGACACAGTCCGTATGACTGAACTGATATCATTATCTCAACCAGACACAATCCATGTAACTAATTTGACGTGGCATTATTGTACTTGCCAGAAACAATCCGTATTACTGAGTTAATCAAGAGTCGTTGTGTTGACCAGATTCAATCGTATAACCGTATTGGTTCGTGTATCCGAATCAATCTAGCACCATTGGGCTAGTTTTGCAAAATCAACTTTAAGGCTCTCCATAGCCTTACACCGTCAATGTCTTACAAGCATTGTGATCTCTCTGTTCTTTAAGGTAATCTTCATTCATCCAGAACAGCTGCTCACGGTTTTATTCGGTCCGCGGTCACTACTGTTCGACGTCATCCGCTTCCTTCTCGCAGATCTTCAACTTCGATCGATAATAAGCATTTGTGAATTTGAAAGAACTCTTTGAATTATAGTGCATTTGGTGAATCCATCCATTACCAGGAGGAACGCTTTCGGCTTGTTTCGAACGGACCGACATGGTCAACGTGAAATGTATGAAAAAGAATTGGAATCTTATCTATGCTATTCAATTTACATAATCTTTTTTTTAAGTATGTAATACGCACAATTTAAACAGGCACCGACATACTTTTTTATAAAATGGCGCATTCCAACAAATTAATAATTTCTTTTAACTCGATCTAGCATCTTTTCTGCGCTTAGTCTAGTGATGCCCCGCGTCATCATGGTATAACCGATAGATCTGCATTTGTCCATCTCGCGATACTATCCACGTTAATCTCGTTATCTATACAGCTTGTCACCAAATATTCGTCGAAGTAATGTTTTGTTTCGCCCATCGGCTTTTCATAACAAAATCATATTCGTAGTATTTGTTTGTCCTTTAATTGCGCAGCTAATATCCAGTCGCCTTCCGTGACATCAACATGCGATACTTCTAACTCGAATGGCACGGGGTTTCTTAAAGCATCAACATGTGACATTCTCGATCTCGCACGGTATTCTATGTCGAAAGTGTACTCTTGTATTATCTTCGAGTCACCATCTATCAATCAGAAGTAATAAGTCCCGCTTCGGGAAATGACTCGTAGTGCATTACAGTCGGTTACCATTTTAAATTTTAATCCTAAATAAACTTGAAAGTGTCACAGTGCAAAAACAATTGCCATCGTTTTTAGTTCGTATGAATGATAGCAGCGTTGGTCTGCCGTCGTTTGCCTACTGTAATAAGCTACATATGCGTCTGACCGTCGTTTTTCTATTAACACGGTGCCTATACCTATTACGCTCGCGTCGGTGTGTACTTCAATCAATTTATTCGAATCGAATATTGTTAGTATCGGTCGGAACGTAAGCTTATTCTTAACAGTATTATCTTTTGAACCTCTTCCAACATCCAAGGAACCTTGTTTTATCAGCCTTATCAGTGGCTCAATGATTATGGCGAAATTTTCGATATACGTCCTAAAGTAACTAGCTAAATCTACAAATTAGCACTTGTTTCACCAAACGTGGCGATTCCATCTACAACATCGCTTCGACTTTGCGCTACCTGGGTCGCACTTCTTGCTCATCTATCTCTCTACCTAAGTATTCGATTGACTTCGTAAAGAACGTGCACTTATTCAAATTGAGTATTAATCCATGTGTGCGAAACGCTTCTAATACTTGTCGCAAACGAGCTAAACCTTCCTCTATAGTTTTCGATGGTATTATAATATCGTCCAGGTATGGAAACGTGATTGTATTCTTTAAGCTTCCTAACACTTTATCCATCAAACGTTGGAAGACGGCAGGCGCATTAGTCAAAACAAAGGACATAGAACTCGTAATACTCCTTTAGTGTCATGAAGGCTTCTTCTCGATAAGTCCTCTGCACCAATACCTGATAATAGCCGGAAAATCTAATCCGGTGAAATACCGGTTTACCTCCACGCTTATCAATCTGTTTCTCAATCTGAGGCATAAGGTACTTATCCTTAACGTAATCAAATTTTACAGACTCTAAATCTTAAAGTTAAAATAAACAATCTATACAAGGCCAATAAGAGGCTTTACAGGCTGGTGAAGATGCCACTGATTAAAATCTATATAAAATTAATAGATTGTGTAGAATTTTCTTTATTTTGAACGTTCGAAACAATTTTAGATTTTTAAAATCAGCGAACATCCTGAGGATTAGAAATTTGGCAATATTGAGAAAATTTTTATCCTCATCGATACTCAATAATTCTATCACAAAAAGAATCTCCTTTTTGGTCAATTACTCTGTTAAATTCATAAAAAACAATCTTAAGATAATTTTTACGAAGACAGATAAAGAGAATATAACAGTAGTGTTGGACAGGAATAGTTACATAGAAAAAAATCACACAAATATTATAAGTGACAATATAAGTCACAATATAAGTGATCCAAATACAAAATTAGTCAAAAATCCTCTTAATAAATTATCAAGAAATGTTCAGGAATTATTAAAGAAAAAATGGAAAAAGAAAAATTACATCTCAGAATCAACTTACAAAAAATTGGCGACTAATGATAGGATTTTATCAAGAGCATACGCATTATCGAAGATACATACATAAAGAGAGGATACCGCTTAGAATTATAATCTCATCATTGGATAGCTTTATATTTCTTGGCTTCATTCTTAATGAAATCTCTGAAATCTCAAAAAATGTTGATAGACTTTCAAAATAGACAATAGTTTCCAACTTGTGGAAAAATTAAGAGGCACTCAAGTTGGAGCGAATTTCTCTCTACTATCATTGGATGTGGTTTCATTATTCACAAATGTTTCGATTGAATTGGCGGTCGAAAGTATAGAGAAAAGATGGGATCAAAATTGAGAAGACGATTAGCATATCGAAAAATGAGTTCATTGAGGCCGTATCTTTTGTTTTGGATTCTACATTCTTTTGTTTTAATAATGAATATTATCAACAAAATTTGGTATTCTCTGGGTCACCTCTTTCTCCAATTATTACGGATCTTGTTTTGCAGGATTTGGAGAAGTACTAGATATTTTAGGAATATTTTAGAAACCATTTTATATTAGATATGTGGACGATATTGTAATGCAGCTTCAATTGATTCAATAAAACACATTTTGATTGTTTTCAACTCGTTTCACATTAGGTTTACATTGGAAAATGGGGAGAACATGATTAATTTTTTGGATGTGACTATTATTAAGAATAAAGATTACTTAGAATTTGACTGGTATCACAAACCTACTTTTTCAGGATGTTACCTGAATTTTTTATCTGCACGTCCTACATCACAGAAAAAAGGAGTATTTGAATGATTGATAAAGTTATTTTATTATCTAAATCAAAATTTTATCAAAAAAAACATTAGATTAGTAATCAACATTATCATAAGGAATGATTACCCAATGGAGATCATTTTTGACACCATTTCCACAAGATTAAAATTTTTATCTTCTAAACGTGTTCTTGTTGAACAAGATTCCATGTCCAATAACGATAATTCAGAAAATATAAAAAGAATTCCTTGGTTTTTAATTTCTTACACAAATACTACATCAGATTTTTAAATACTTGTAAAAAAAGAACACATGAAATATTTTACAGTAATAACAAACTCAGTAGATTCATTAAGGCCCAGAAGGATATCCTCCCAAAGAATCAGAATAAAAATGTATATACATGTATATTGTAATATACAAATTAACATGCAAAGATTGTGACGCGTCTTACGTAGGACAAGTGGTAGAAAATTGAACTCTAGAATTACTAAACACCATAATTACATCAATTGGAATATCACAATCGATTATTACGAATTAACATTACAGAGTTGAATTGAATCATAAATTTGATTGGGAGAATGTCCAAATTCTAGATCATGAGAGATCTTTATATATAAATAAATGTCTAATCTCTGAAAAAGAATGAATTGAATTTACGATCTGACACCGAAGGATTACATCACGCATATACAACGATGCTAAATGAATTGACCAATTAAATCACTTCGTAAAGAATTTAATGTAGACATGTTTTCATGTCTTGTATACACATAATTTATGACTTTACATTTATATTTAGAATATTGTAATGTTAGTTACGACTTAATTGTTTTGTTTTGCAGTCCTTTTTCAATTAAAAACTGTCTGTTAAACGTTTTTGACTATCCGGAGAGGAAGGTTATAAATAGTGATTATGTATAAAACTGAGATAACTGGTTCAATAATTTATTAGTATAAATCTCCAGTTTCATAAAGCTTCATTTTTGAATTTCCCGTTAAGTTGTTTGGATTTGATTTTTCTTATTGACTCAATTTTAATTTTATGTATGTCAAATCAGGATTCACTTCAGTTAGGAACCTGTTAGTGATTCACATGTAACGAAAGATTCAATGATTTAAGATTTGAGATATGTATTACTGAAGAGGACTTCAAAGAGAGCCGAAACGTTCAAAATAAAGAAGATTCCACACAATCGATTAATGGTATAGATTTTAATCGTTGGCACCTTCACCTGTGACTCTTATTGATCTTGTATAGATTGTTTATTTTTAATCTTAACCATAATGACATTCAATTTATATAGTCTATACAATCATCGTTTTTCTTTCTTACCAACAAGATCGGACTCGTGTATGTGGTAACTTCGACTCGCGGATAATATTGTTATCTAACAGTTCTTGGATCATTTTCTTTACAACACGCTTTTTAGATTCGGCTAGTCGGTAGGGACAACTGGCCTCGGTGCCTCGGTAGTGCAACGAATACTCGATGACAATGAATTAGGATTCGTATATGCTGTGCGGCCCATACTGTCCTCGCGACATGCGCATCCGTGATTCCACCAATCACCGCGTCAACAAGATATTTGTCCGCAATACTAATATCTAACTTGCGTAACTTGTTTAATTTTTGGAGGCAGTAATCTCCTAATGATTGTCCAAGACTACTTTCATACAGCGCGGCTCTCGAAATAACCTACTAAAAGATATCTTCTTGTGGAACTGTTGTCGCAACAGATCCTTGTCTCGATCTATGTAACTGTCAATCGCTGTCGTATCACAGCCGCGCATGTCCCTTCAAGCGCAATGGTATCAATCTCATGATGGCTTTATCGTCCCAATCGTATTGTGCATCTAATTCATCTTGATCCATTTCTCTAAGTCATCTTTCGACGGAGATATCATAAGTTCGTCATCTTTGTGCATGAATCCCGTATATGAGATTGTCTATCTAGGCTATCCACGATGCATTCTAACCTATCGAAACATTCGTCTCCTGATGTCGACTGAGATGAACGCCGTCTTTTCGGATCGTCACACTCGGCATAACGCCGTGACCTATGGCGTCCCATTCCATCGTTACTTCTCATCGTAATATCAAGGCCCGAGGCTCACCACTTCTGATATGTGAGAAAATACAAAAAGAAAAGAACTCATAATGTATTAATTTTACTTTATTTTGTTTAATAAATTCTGATATACGCTCGCTCCTCGATCGCGTTTAATACGTCATTTTACGACGTCACTCTCGTTGTTAACGCGTTTTCTCCACCATCGCAGTTCTGCGCGATGACGCGTATCGCTCGTGCTGCAGAGCCCGTTTTCATGAGTTCGATTCCAGTTGCCCTCTACATTCTTCACAATTCCGAACACCTTAAAAGATTTATAAAAAGAGGAAAAAATGATTAGACCCAAAGATACACCATGATGTGATTTATAAGATAACTTGTTATTATTGTGATACATCTTACATTAGCCAAACTAAAAGACAGTTTGGTACTAGAGCAAAAGAATACATCGAGTCGAAACATTCATAATTTGAAGAATATAGTTTTTCGCAATAAATTTTTTTTTCTTTCTTACTTTCTAATTTAATTTAGGAAGGATTATTAGCGTTTCAGAATGATTGTGTTGAAACCAAATGTTATTGACTCGCAATTATATCTGGAATAAATTGATTTAATAAAAAGAATATATAATGTATTTGTAACATCTAAAATTTGACCCATCTTGGCTTTCTTTGTCGTATTTGATGTATTCACATATACGGTCGTGTTTAAAATTTTTAATATATTATATTTTAGTATTAAATGTATAACACGACAATCCTATTTAGCTCATAATCCTTTTGAATTATTTCGTTTTTAAATTTTTGAGCCTATAATATATATCTATTTCTTAATTTCTTAATTTTTTTTAGTAAAATTGCATTAATACTTTCATTTTCATCACACGAATCTAATACTTCCATGTAAACAATATAGGACGCCATCTTGCACTAAAACATTTTTATTCCTTGCCTATACGCTTACACTCGTCAGTTCTGGATTGCACTAGTTCAGTTCTAGTGCAATTCTCGTGCAGGAATGAACCTACAGTTTATCGAATAAAGTTCTGTAAGAAATTTAGATTATTACCAGCTAGATAGTCGTTAATATGATAGATCAGAGCATCATGCGCAACCGCGATTTGCCAAACATGCGATGACGCAGGCACATCAAATGAAAGACAAATGAAGCAGTTCGAAGTAAAGTCATTAGATTTATAAAGTACCGCAACCGTCCGCCATATTAAGTCCAATATAGTGACAATTTCAAACTAATGTATTAGAATGAATTTAGTGTGTAAATGACGGAAAGCATTGAAGTTAATCAATTGTATTTATTTATAACGATAAACATTGCTCATAAATATAATTGATTAATATTTCAATGCTTTCCGTCATTCACATAAAAATTCATCTCAATACAGTTTGAAATTGCCACTATATTGGAGGACTCAATATGGCAGACGGTTGCGGTACTTCATAAATCTAATGACATTGACTGCGTTAGCAGAAAAAGCAGCTTTGTAATTGTTATAAAATTAATACGATAATATAACTAAATAACGCTCGAAGTTTATATAGCAAAATAATTCAAATATCAACGATCAAATATATGAATAATACAAGATGTTTTATTAAAATCTTAAAATTAATTTAACACTCATTAAAAAGAATATAACAGATATATATAATAGATTATTAGAGAATAATACGTTTCAACTTACAGAGTCTTCCTCAATATATAATAAAATAAAAATCGAGAATAATTTTTGTACTAAAAAATGACATTTATAGGATATGATTAAAAAACATCTTCAAAATGTCTATTAAACAATTTTAAAGACGTTTTAAAAAGGATGTTTTTAAAACTTGCCTAAAAGTCGTTTAAAAAACACCTTTAAATCTTAAAGATATCTCTTTCGGATTGTTTTTTAGACATACGTGTTTACTGGACTTATACAGAGTGTTTTCAAAAAAACCGTTCATCATTTATATGGTAGAAAGTATACATCATACTAAATAAAAAAAAAATCTTAGTGAACATATAGATCGAAAATAATCATTTTTGAGATATAAAAAACATTTTTGTATATTAGCGTCATGAATGACTTACTAGCTTTATTTACAGGTGTTCCATGTGTCTTCCTTCCATTTCCGTACGTGCTCAGCATCTTCTTTTTATAGAGTGAACTCTCTTGAAAGTTCTCTGTAGAATTATTTGACAAATACGCTGCGTTTAGTCACGTAATTCTTCTATGTCATTTATTGGTGAAGAATATACTCTGTTTTTCAAATATCCCCATAAAAAATGTCCAAGGGATTTAAAACAAGAAATCGAAAGGGCCATGCAACATACAACATCCAATCCACTTTTGACTGAACAGTGGTTAATGAGTAATCGCTGTGAACATTCTATTTTTGCTTGATGATTTGGTGGAGTGAATGTTTGCACTCGTTAGATATGGTATGATTAGACTGCTCATAAAGCGATCTCCAGACAATCTTAGTACCGATTCCTACCATGATGTAAGAATACAAGTTGTAGCCACAGTATATACGCAGCCTTCTGGCACCTTTGATGTTTGGCTAAAATGGAGTGTACCTGCGCGAAATAAGTAAGTTCTCTAGTAACGCCATTTGAATTTCTTTCTCAGTTGCTCTTTATTTTTCTGCTCTCTCTCTCCCCTCTCTTCCTCTCCTCTTCTTTCTCCCTCCTTCCTCTCCCCTATCTCCCTCCCTCCCTCTCCCCATCCCCCCTCTCTCTAAGTCGTTTGTACATCAAATTATATATAATCTAAATGTAATAAAACTAAAAGAAATAGATTCATAATTATAATGCAAAACAAAAAAAATATAAAAATAAAAAAATATAAAATAATATAAATGTTGTATGATAAATATTATATTGTAAAAATATTTTAATTAATGACTGCGATACGCGATGCTTATTTTCCTGCTAGATCGCTTACGTTTTAGTAAATTATTAGAATTGCACCACATAGAACGCAGATTTTTTAGCTAAAACGAAAGCAATCCAGCAATTATACATATCATTCACAGTATTTAAGCGAGATTGATGAAATTGATGTGTTTGCAGGTATATGTGCGCGCGCATGCGCGTGAATGTATGATTTCAGTTAATGGTTTACCTCTCATTGCATTGTTGTCTTTTTTAGTTCTGTTACTGGGCTTATAACAGCAATTTTGCTGATGCCTAACCATTTGCAAGCTAATGACTATTGTATTGTATTTTATTTTATGTTATGCCTACTATAGTTCAGTGTATCATATTTTATATCTATTATACTCTGTTAACATGTAGTCTTTGTCATAGAGCTTCACAATAAACTAAAAATTAAACTAATTAAACTAAACTAATCATGATTTTCTTTTCTTCTATCTCTTTCTCTAATCCGTATTTCAATTACTCGAACATTTGAATGATCCTGAAAGAGAGAACGAAAAAAGAAAAAAGTGAAAAGTAAGCTGACGTTACTGAGCAACTTACTTATTTCAGGCATCCATTTGCGCACTCCATTTTGGCCAACATAAAAGCAGGAGAGTTGTGTTACTGTATATATTGTGTAACATGTTATGTTGTGTAACATGGTGTGTTGTGTAACATTGTGCATAATGGCAATAGTAACTATTTTATATTGGAAACCAATCAAATTTTGCTCAATATGCGCTTTCCTGTGTATAATAGCGCTGACATACTGGAAGTGCTAAAAATTTACCCAAAATTCACTTTTTTACTACGCATCCACGGGAATGTTCCACTTGCATTCTTACATCATGATTTTTATGGGATTAGAGATATCCTTCTTATACTGGTTCCGGGATTTTCTTCTATTATCCTTAAAATGCAATTCTTCGTATTCGACGTCGATACAGATCTACCTTAAGCCCATCAAAGTCTCGATGGCGAGTTCTAGACGAATCTGATTCACAGTTGGTTGGTGAAGATTTTAAAACAGTGTACAAGGAACTCTTCGATTAGGAAATTTTTCGGCGTAAAAACGTCGTGCAATAGAGGCATTTCCATTAGCACGACCATTAAAAAATGCATATCTGCTATTTCTTGATTAGAGTAATACGCTGACATTTTTAGCACGATCTGTGTAATCATCAAATAAAATCCGCAATCACCGATTGATGACACTTGATTGATTGTCGGTAATTATCTTCTGTTATGAAGTAGAAATGGAAATTGAATGAGGACATATAGAAGGTTTATAAATATTGAGATAAACATCGCATATGACACATAGCAGCCAAAATCATTTATGTATATTTAAAATCGTATATTTACATACAAAAATATTTATATCACAGAAACGGTTGAGTTTTGTCCTATATTTACAAAGTTTTTTTTTACTCAATATAATGTGTATGCTATCTACCATATAAATGCTGAATTTGATTTTTTGAAAATAGCCTGTATATACATATATATTCTATATGTACAAAAATGATATGATGAAGATATAAATTACCATGCTATTTTATACAGGAAATGAGGTAGTAATAGTAAAAAATGGTCTAAGAATATGCGGAAGCGGTGGTGCCTTAACGAATGCTCCTCTTCTTCAGAATAAAAGTTATTTTGAAGTAAAGATACAGCAGGGTGGTATATGGGGCATTGGATTAGCTAGAAGAGACACGGATCTCAATGTCGCTATAGGAGGCAAAGACTCAGAAAGTTGGGCGCTTGATTCTGATGGTATCATAAGGCACAATGAACAAGAACTTCATAAGATTCAAAATCCTGTTCAGGAAGGAGATGTCATCGTATGTATATACTGCTATTTAGTTTGATATATTTTGAAGAAATTAAACTTAATTAAACTTAAAAAATCGAAGAAATGCTTCTGATTTTTTAAAAGATTGTTATTAATGTACAATCAATATCTTGTTTGAATAATTAAAAACTTTTTTTCAGGGAGTATCCTACGATCATGTAGAGTTGAATTTTTATTTAAATGGAGAATCCATGAATGCTCCAGTTATAGGTGTAAAAGGACGGATTTATCCAGTGTTATATGGTATTTATTTATTCTAACAACTCACAATAAACGAGAATTGATTAAAATGGATTGAAATTTTAATTATCATTTGAATTCACCTGAATACTTCAGTATAACATCCATGATCTTTACTCTTTTAGATGCAATTGGATAGAAAAACTTCTTTTAGAGATTTAATTGGATTGAAAAATCGCATTTCCTATTCAGAATTTTGAACTAAGAAGTTTTCGATGCATTTAAAGAATTGAATTTTTTTTTTAGGTTGAAAGGCATAGAAATGTGCAATTCCTATAAATGAACAAAAATGCATGAGATTGAAAAGGATTCATTTCAAATTTGCGAATGTGTACTTCTGAAAATCTGAATCCATTTCAATCCATTTTCGTTTATTGGAAATTAACATATGTGTGACGATTGATATATTTTTATATATAATTTATATTATTTTAACTTTCAGTGGATGATGGAGCCATTCTGGACCTATTTCTAGAAAATTTTAATTATACTCCACCAATGGGCTTCGAGAAAATAATGCTGGAACAATCATTGCTCTAACAGGGATAGGAACAAAAATAACATGTTAAAATTAACATTCCTCGAATTTCGTTAAATTTATAACATTAAGAGTTAAAATTAAACGTTAAATAATTAAACTAAGATAAAGTGTAAACAGGGAATTCCAAGTATAGTATAAAAACATAACATGGTATTAAAAAACAATGTAATAAACACAATTGCATGATAATATATTTTATTGAGGAGCTTGGAATAAACGATTTGCCTAAAGATGTGAGAATCTATTTTTTGATGTATTCTCTACGGAACGAAGATGCATAAGAAGATGCACTAGATTTTATATAACTAATTGAGAGAAAATTCTTGAGATTTATTAAAACTAGAAAAAGAGATTTACAACGTTAAATGTTCGAATGAGTCAATTTAGTTCTATTTCAATCCGATGTTTATATTATGATAATTACACATATCTTTGTATAATTGTATAATAATAGATATAATCATAAATATGTGTGTACAATTTGAGTATTATATAATATATATATGCATATGTATGCATTTGTATACATAATGATTCATTAAATCTTAAACGATTAATGGTATAGTATGTACATACTTGGCTTATATAAGGTACCGACGGTTTTAGGCCTATTGTTCGCTTTATTAGGCTTAGTGTCATGACATCTTGTTAATTCTCTCTCCCCCCGCGCACACACACACACACACACACACACACACACTCTCTCTCTCTCTCTCTCTCTCGCGCACGCGCATATTCTCTCTCTTTCTCTTGCTCCTTCCTCTCTCTCTTTCTCTCTCCATAGTTATTTTCCTTTTTTCTAATATTGTATTAAATAGTAAAGCTAATTAAACAAGAAAAATCTTATATTTGGTCAAAGCGAATCTTGGTATTAAATATTTCTAGGTAGAATTCATATACGTGTCTAATTCTGCAAACTGCGATCGAAATCTTTTTCGGTCTTGAAACGCAATCATAAGCAGAACCAAAATAGTAATGTCACTTATTAAATTGATAAGCAATTTAATAATTTTTAATGTATTTTTATGTTTTTATATATTTAATAAGCAATTTTATAAGAGTATTCATCTAGATTAACGAAAATCGTAAATCTGTGAAAAATATTACCTCAACTAAGATTCGAATCTGGAAAAAGATTTCGGTTTGCAATTTGGAGAATTAGATACGTACAAAATTTAATTATGTAAAAAATTTACGCAAAAAATTGAAGCATTAAAATCCGTTTTGATCAAATCTAGGATATTTTTTGTTTAATTAGATTTATTTTCATGAGTTCAAATTCATATCAGCTAGCATAATTAAAGCTAATGTTTCAACCTTAACATATCGAAAACTTGCATTTTTGTTTACATCATCATACAAATGTTAGAACAATTCAATTATTATAAACAAATATATTTTTCAAATTCATACATACTGAGATCATGCATATATATTCGACTTATAAAATTTTTTATCGTATTTCAAAATAAACTGCACACTATCGCATATAATATAATTAAATACATATTCTCAATCGTTTCCTTTATCTGATATAAAAATCGATCACAGTAAGATAAGCGCCTTTAATTATAATACAAATAATAACTTAAAAAAACATTGAAGTAACTGCTGGCGCTTATCATCGACATTATGAACTTTTCATCTAACGACATGTCTAAAGTTTCTTACAACTGTTTGTGTTGCAAGCTTTCTCAATACTTGCTGAAACATATCAAATCTTTGGTCCTTAATATTAGTTCTATATAAACAATATCAATAGTGTCACACGCTTAACATTACGCATTTATATTATATAAATAGGTCATTCGATTGAAACAATATAATTTTTAAATTACCTGATATTATTTGCCATAACAAAGTCTTATTAAATGTAACATAACCGTCTATCTTTAGCGGTTAATATTTAAATATAAGAATTTCATGGCACTCTTTTTCCTACATAACTTACTCTCTAAATACATATGATTTGTATTCATTCGAAAGACCTTTATTATATCTTCTAGAGAGTTTTTGTAATCTATTAAGTAATTATTAGCAATTCTAAACTATTACAACTTTTATATTTATTTTATGACTGGATGATATGAAATATTTATAATGGTAACCCATCGCAGTCGCCTTATTGCACTTTCATTGCATCTGAAATTTCAATACTAATCCTGTTAAAGTAGCATGATTAATTTTAATATACAAATGATCATCATCCAATGCCTTATATACTATCGTTTAATTAAACTATATAGGCCTGTGATAAAATAATTTAAATAATTTTATGAAATATATAAAGGAAACTTTCGATATTATAATTACGGTATAATTATCTGAATATTGACTCTGCTTACAAAATAAATAATGAACAGTGTAGTTATACAAATTAATTGAATATAGGACCGTTAATGATCACTCACGAGTAATATGCAAAGCAACGATGAAAAATGGATATCATTTTCTTCCATTTTCAGATATTTCCATCGGAAACATACATCGGTTAACATATGGCTTACCATATTTGTTTCATCACTTGAACAATACAAAACACTTCCATAAATGTAAATTTGTTTCAATTACACTGCAAATAATCCTTTAAAAAACTATATACTTTCAGATATATTTACAAAAGTATATAATTCGATATCTACATATCTGTTAATTATAAAAAAAAATGTGCTTATACAAAAAAATTGTATAAGCATAAATATATACATAAAATATATCAAATGTTGAAAAATTATTATTGCCCGTGTTTTTTCTAAATAATAGTATATTAATGACAATTAGTATATTAATGACAATAGTATATTAATGACAAATAGTATATTAATGACAATTTGAGATCTTGCGATCATTCTTTTTATCTTTTAAGTAAAGCTTGATTTTTAATAACATAACTAGAATATTTGTGCTTTAATTAGCAGCAGTATTTGTTATATATATTTGTATTTGGATATACGCATTATAAATAAAATTTAACACATCAAAAATCATTATCATAATTATTCAATGGTTTTATATATTAAAAAGTATGATTCTCTTCATTTGTGTATTTTTTAAGAATGAAAAATCTGTTATTTATATTTAATATTATTTTATTTATAAAATTAAAAATGAAGCTCATATATTTTAAAATAGGATTTCAAATAGGTCAAGTAATCGAGCAAAAAAAAGGTGAACTAAATAATATTTTATTCGTAAATTTTAAATATGTAACGAACGGAACATTTCAACTTCGTCTTGATTCCTCATCTGTATGTGATCGCATTATAATTTAAGATGAATTTAAAAGAAAAAATTATAAATAAAATAAAGATTATAAAATTATAAAAAAAATTAAAACAACAAAAGTTGAACAATTGAACAAGCAAAGTCATATCAATGATCAGACAACATGAATAACAATGTATATTAAGAAATTAAGAGATATGGAAATAATAAAAACGCTTATTACTGATCGAATCGCAAGCTAATGATATTCAATAATAAGATATGATATCCATAATCTCTTCGTTAAAAAGCGAGAAAGAATTGAGTCCACACACAGCAAAGTAAAAATACGTAAAAGTCAAGAAATATAATATACAGATTTTCCATTTTGTTTAATAAACAAAATGAAAATGATATAAATTATGAACAATAGAAAAGGGTAATATCAAATCATTTATTAAAAAAGAAAGAATTTATATGGTAAATGAGTGTGAGAAATATTGAATATTGTGAGAAACTTACACAAGTTAGATGTCTGTATCATGAAGTTCTTCTTTAAGTAAGTGTACAGCAGATCAAAAGTAACATATCTTAAAAATTTGATCTAAAAAAAAAATCATTGATTAAAAATTGATATTTATTCACAGAGAAGATAATCATCATTAAATTTTAAAGAAATTATTCGAAAAATATATTTTTATAAAATATCAATTTTGATGTATTTTGATTACGAATAACATTATCGATATCGAAAATTGTTTTTGATTACGAATAATCATGGATGACGAATATTGTTTTTAGTAAAAAATAATAACCATTATCAATTAGAATATTATATTATGAATAACCATTACCGATTATAGTATTTACAGTCTATAGAACTCATAAATATATTTGAATAGTCATATATGAATTAATATGAAATATTATTAAGCATTAAGACTCACTTTGACAATGATATTTTTCTCTTATTTGTGTTTGAACATTTCTCAGTCAATTTTCACTTAAATTATTGATTAAATTTTAGTAATCATAGATTACTAAATTTCCTGCAATCATAGATTGTTATGATGGATTTTAACTGATGTTATTCTTATGTTTCTTTATTCTAATTTATAATTCTAATTTGTTTTATATATCTGCTCCACATATGAGGCATCGCAGTTTCTGCAACTAATTTCGTAAATTATATTGTTCGAAAGGAATTCAGTTTTATTCTTATATATTTTGACTAAATGAATGAATTTATTTATCTAAATCCAACATTAAATTTCGATCTATTTACACACTTACAATTGTAATTTTAATATTTCAATATTTCAAGAAAGTATCATATTTTTTTAATACATCCCCGCCTCAATTAGTCCCATTATTAAACACAATCCACAATCCATCACTAAATATCTTTTTGATTCTCAAATTAACTCCTGTAACATTAGATTAGAAAATAAGAATTGTCATTAACAATTGTAAGTATTTTTATACAGTATTCTTTTACTGAAAGTTAGGCTAAAACAATAATCCACGAGATTATATATTTTTATTTTATGATATAGATGGTTGGAAAGAAAAGAATAGAAAATGTCCTTTTAGGATCAATAAAGATCTCCTCCTTTTTTATATTCAGCAAAACCACGAAAGTTTATATTTTGATTTTCCTCATATTCAAAGGTAAACTATAAATACTAATGAAAACTATTGAAAGTATTTAAGATATTTGCAATGTGATGTTTGAACCCTGCTAAAATTATATTATTTATTTCAATTATATCTATAACAGAAAAGTAAGTATCTATAATAAAAAATAAGTCAAGTGTGTTTAAAACTCTTTTTTCCAAAGCTTGTAAAACAATGTCGACCACAATAAAAGACAGAGGTAACTACAGACGTACCAAATGTATATGATATTATTGAAAGTAAAAAATAAGTGGAATTTAATACAAACTTAATAATTGCGATAAAATCCTCATACGGAATGGAGTATTTTTCTTATAAGTTGATAGAAAAAGGATATCGGAAATAATTTCATATAAAAACATGGTTAAAGTATACAGGACAATATTAATGAATGATACTGAAAAGAATTCTAAAAAGAAAATTGATTTTATGTAAAATTAAAACTATAAGAAAACAGCTCAAATGATTAAAATTCAATACATATAAGGAATTATGAGCCATATATATTTATTATAACATATTTATTATAATATTTAAGATAAAAATTATAAACAAACGTGGAAACATTGCTGACAAAACTTAATCGCAAAAATATAACAAAACATTTCGACCTACCATGAGGTCATCTTCAAGTTGTTAACATAAAGTATGTACGAAATTATTTTAAAAGCGCAAATGCAGAAAGAAGTTATTTATAATAATTACGGTATGTAGATGTGATTTGGCGGCAACTCATCATATCGGCGCTGTAACGTAGTGTTTCAAAGAAAGTGATAGACGTTATTTTAATATCATGTTCACATTTCGGAAGATACATCCAAGAATCGTTATAATTTAATTATTATAATTGATAGATAATATTACGTAGAGAAGTTAGAAATTAAAATCAGATTCGTCAAGAAAAGAATACAAATAGTAATGTGTCTATGAATATAATGGAAAGAATATAATGGAAAGAAAAAAAAAGAAAGTGTCTTACTACATGGGCTGAAAAGTCCCGGGATTTTTCAATAGGTGGTGCCACTAGAAAATGAACATGATTCATTTCGAGAGGTTCATCTGTCACTAATTTATGTATGAAGTTTCATGACATTTCATGACGTTCATTCGTTTACAAGCTACAGTCGTTTAAGTGACGCTACTTTCGCCTTCGTTCTGTACCATCACGACAACGCACTGTCACACACGTCCTTGAAAGCGATGGCCAAATTGGACCAATTACGATTCGAATTGATTGCTCACCCACCGTATTCTCCAGACTTGGCCCCCAGCGACTATTATCTGTTCTCAAACCTCAAGCGGTGGCTCCAGGGAAAGAGATTCACATCGAATGAGGAAGTCATCGCGGAAACCGAGGCGTATTTCGAAGGCTTGGACGTTTCATACTACAGAAATCGAAATGTTGGAAAATCGCTATACCAAGTGTATCGCCCTCGAAGGCAACTATGTTGAGGAATAAATATAACTTTGCCCAAAAAACGCTTGTTTTCATTAAAAATCCCGGGACTTTTCAGCC
>Ga0157364_1001615_pt1 | contig 19529 bp, 21 predicted proteins | sample AttsexASBM2_FD_111476 | JGI IMG/M metagenome (GOLD analysis project Ga0157364, IMG submission 111476) | Fungus gardens microbial communities from leaf cutter ant in Ribeirão Preto, State of São Paulo, Brazil - Atta sexdens ASBM2 | ecosystem: Host-associated > Fungi > Mycelium > Unclassified ...
TTGATTTATTCTTTATTATCTTTTTCTAATTTTTAGAAAAAGATAAAAAACAAATTAAAGAAATTGAAGTTAATTGAAGTACATTAGTGGAAATCAATAATAACATGATGTGACCGAAATACTGTCGAAAAATACAAGGAATAGTAGTCTCATAATTATTTTTAATACCAATCATAATAAAATATGGAAGACAATTCGCAATCTAAAATCATATATATACTATACTATATATACTATACTATATAATGGTAGGCCATTATTTACTCGATTCGCGTCTGTTGCGGCGGATGTTTATATGTCTTGCACCAATATTTTCGTTTCGACTTAGGAGCTCCGCAGAATAAAAAGAACAAGGGACAGAGAACAGAGAATTTCAACCTATCAGAAACTGTATTCCACAATACATGATTTCTAATAGGTTCAAATTCTTATTCTCTGTTCTCTGTTTCCTATTCCTTTTATTATGTGGAGTCCCTTAGATGACCTAACAAGGAAGCACGACGAGATATGTACATATGCTCGCACACTCATTGTCATCTCGCGCGTGTGTAATTATGTAAAACCTGCCTCTTGTTTTGACAAATGTAGCTATCTAATCGTGAGCTTTTCCGTGACGCTTCTTCCCGTCAAAATCTGCGTCAAAATCATGCTCTTTCCGAACAGTAGAAAAATTCCACGTAGACGAGAAAATCGATTATTCAGTGCTTAATTAGCACTCAATCGCCATCAATTAGCGCAGCATGATCGTCGTTAATCGTAACTCGCGACGTTCGAAATCCCTAGAATATCTCTTCTCCCTCAATGCACATCAAGATGCTTCATTTATCAAGATATTTATCGTTCGTATTGAAGTCGCTTTTCGGAAACATTGAGTCAAAAACATTGAATGGGCTTTCAAAGGGATTAACACTAAATATTCAATGAACAATTAATCATTTCCCGACTTTCGAGGTGTTCGATTTTGTGTTACCGCGTGACGTGCGCATCGCATCGATATAAAATTGTCACGCGAATGGTAGAATTTTTTGTGTGTACGTAAAGGCTATCACACGTAAAAATATTTAATAGTAATCGTAAAGCTGTAAGGAAGTCAACTAATCACAATTAAAAATATAATCTTATATCTTAGAATACTCAACTATAAATGGTTAATATGTTTACGATCTTATGATTACTTTTCTTTTTGAAGCGTGATGGCCTTAAATAGTATGATATAAGAAAAGTAAGAAAACTAGTACTGGAATTCTATAAAGGGATGCTGGAGCGACCAAATTATTTCACGATATTAATCGTGAAAATATATCCAAATTGACAGAACGGAATCAAAAATCCCTTTATAGAATTAAAGGAGACGCAAAATTAGGAAATGGTGCAGTAAACTTTATACTAAAATTGAAAAAAAAATTAAGTAAATTTTTTACTTCTTTCGATTTTAATATAAAGTTCATTGCACCCTCTCCTAACTTTGCGTCTACTTTAATTCTGTAAAAGGATTTTTTTCTTTTTTATTTCGTTCAGTCAATTTGGAGATATTTATACGACGATAATGTCGATAATTTAATCTCACTCCAACATTCCCTTAATTAAACGATGTTGTTGTCGTTGTACAGATATTATTCATAAAATATAAAAAAGCTGCGCAATAACAACAATATCGACATTATCGTTAAGAGATTAAGTTACAATCTCAAACCAGATGAACTAATTTCAAGAATGCACAATCGGTCAATATAATGATAATATTTGTGACCAATCACCAATTTAAAATGGAAATGTAAAATAATTTTTTTTTTGCAATATTATGCGTTATGCAAAAGTCTATGCTCAGGTCTTAGAACTACCGCAAACAAAATTACAAGTCCGGATCTACAATAGATGTTTTAAGTTTTAAGCCATAAGAAATTGATCAATTATGGTCGAATGCGAGGAGAATAACTATAATTCGTTTATTTCTTATAGTTTAAGGCTTAAAAATTTATTGTAGATCCAAGCTACCATATAATCGTAATGTGTAAACTAAAGTCGATGAGTCAATCAAGATATTGGTTTAGATCTATCGTAATCTGGCAGAAATAGAAATAGCAGTAAACTTATCTATGAGCTAAATTTCAATCGATTGACTTGTCGGCTTAAGTTTACGCCTTACGATTACTGTTATGGAATTTTATCTGCGATAAACTCTTAAGTCTTCATGCATAGTAGCTCGTCAGCGTGTTTAACGAATGTTGTAATGTCATTCATATATATATATATATATATATATATATATATATATATACATTGCTCGTTTGCATTGCTCGAAGTTTCGCATTCGTACATTTTACAATACAATAAGCGACAGAAGTGTTGGAGCAAAGTGGCGGGCTGTCATTCGCGTCGGCGTTAATTAGCGCGCAGCGTAATTAGTGATTTTCCAAGCAGTTCCATGTCTAGGAGCGCGAGCGTCAAAACAATGGAACGGCTCTTCCAGAAAGACAGTGATATCGGTGCAGCAGTGCATTGACTAGTGAATTAAGTTCCTTTTTTTATATTCGCAGGATTAATTGTTTACTCGTCCCTTTCGCGATGATCTGATTATCATGCCGTGCTTATCACATTCTAACATCCGCTTGCATCTCTTCTCGATTTATACACGATAAAATTTACTCTATTTACCATTAGTTACTATATTCTTTACCATTACTCATTAATTTACTCTTACTTCTTTTTATAAAAATAAAATCTCGCTCCTTTTATTTAACGTTAATTTCTTGTATTTCTGTCGTTTGGTTGATGTATTTTAAATCTTATTAATATATCAATTATAATTTAACATTAATATTAAATATAATTTAATGAAAATAGTAACATTAATAATTGCAACTTGTAAGTAGCTTTCAAATAATAAATTTGTATAATATAGCTGAGGATTCTATTTTACATAAATAAATCCTTAAATAACTGCCACATTGTATCTATTAATTATTTTGTTAACATAGATAGAATTTTCTCTTATTTAACACAAGGAAAAAAATTAGATTAAGGACAGTGAATTGTATTGTTATAAATTTTGCTACAGATATTTTATTAATAGTATTAATTGAGATAATCACCGATTAAATTAAAGTTTGATTGTTCATAAAGCGTATCAGATTACCGACTCTGCAAGCCGACCCGACTGCCAACTCTGACTGATCAATAATGGACCAATCGTAATAAGACTGGTTCAATGTGATGTGGTTCATTACTGGCAGTCAGAGTTGGCAGTCGAGTCGGCTTGCAGAGTCGGTATAGTTTGATACAGGTTTAAAATTGATAAGTCAATAAATTATAGTACAAATTTTGTGTAATTAATGTATGTATAAATGTAAACCACACACACATATATACACACACACACACACACACACACGCGCGCGCGCATGTACGCCGTGCACGTGTCTATATGTAATATTTTTTATTGGCAATTTGTTTCCACAAAAAAAAATCATTTTCTTTGTAAAAAGTTTCGAGAGCAAATGTAATTTTTTTGTGATCAAAAGATCTTGACAATCGAAATTTGGATTAAAATTTTGAAAAAATGAGATTTATTAGATTTTTCAAGTGAACAATATTTTCATGCTTTTATTAATCAATGAAATTAATTTTTTTATCGAACCTTAAAATTCCAATTTATATATGATAACGAAAGGAATGTAGCGTGACGGGTTATATTTATGTCTATTGAACAATGTTAAATTTGAACAATGTCGCCGATTCAACAATTTCTAAGGTATGTGTAGTAAAGCAATGTCCGAATGCGCCAACCAATCAAATAACGACGACAAAGGAGAAAGGAACGCACCAGTCGTTGAAAAGACTGCACTTAACGCGGCGGATATATATCGCTCTGCAGGATGGGGTGGAAGTGAAATGTGGCCGCGCTTACCGGACCGGCTAAACGTACTATTTATTGTTCTTACGGTCGCCAGTCTTCCTTCGGAGATCTTGCATCGTTCGTAAGGACATGTATTTACCAACAGCCAGAATTGGTTCTACTTCACTCAGAGAAGAGGACATAATGAAAGAAATCTATATAGGTGACAACCATTGAAGTTCTATGTATAGAATTGTTTTATACAATAATAGTTGAATAAGCTATTTTATGGTTATTACAATGATAAAATAGTTTATTCAACTATATATATATATATATATATATATATATATATATATATGTGTGTGTGTGTGTGTGTGTGCATTAATTCTACATAATAAAACTTCTACAATTATCATCTATATACAGTTGCTACTATATTTTTCTCTCGTGTTTCTCGTATTAAAACTTATAGCACAACAGACAATCATAATATTAAACTCAATAATAATAACACATATAGAAATTATTAAAAGTTTATTAGGTTTTACTAATACCAAACATATTAGTTCAATTGATTTATGTCGATTTTTATTATTATCGTATAGCAATCTATTTAACTGTGATTGAAACTCGTTATCTAGCTTTCTTGTTCTACATAACTAATTAAGAAAAAAGAAACAATTTTTTTTTTATGAAAGGTAATTTAATAAATCTAACTTCACTTAATAAATCTAGCTTCACACGCGTTAATTATTTCTCTTATTGTTTTATATTCTATTTCATTGGCAAATAAAAGAAGCATTTAATCCATAAATTATCATTTCAATGCTGCAACAATTTTACTAAATTTAAAAATGCACTTGATTAGAGAGTAATATATTTCCACGAGATTAGTAACTCTCTTAAACATTAAATTTTCTTATTCTCTACAGAAAATGCAATAAAAAAATTCGTGACTGTGTTTCTTTTTTAGAATAAATGTAAAATTCTATTTTCTATATTTATTTAAAACAATTATTTAAAAGCAGAAAACTAAATAAATATACATATAAAAAGAATTTTTAAGCTATAAAAATGGATATGATTTAGCTTACCTTTTGAAGTAGTCCCGACAGAAATTGTAGATGAAGCTTCATTTTCGCCGTAACACTTCACAAATTGCCAGTCTTCTCTTAGTTTTTTCAGCTTCTCCTATAACGTAATATTAAATACACAATATTAAATAAAGTTTATTTTAGATAATTTATAATAAACATATTTTTGCATACTTGTAATTCAACAGAAACTGGTTGTTTTGCTGATTCACACTCTTTTTCCAAATTAGTATAATTCTCTAACACATCTTTTACTTCCATTTCGCGATCTTCAACTTTAGACTGAAAAATACAATTTTCATTAAAAATTGTAAGGTAATATAGTTTATCTTAACTTATCATAATATAACTTACCATAATATTTTTAATCACTTCATTACGCTCGTGCTGCGATAAATCTTGAGAAATACTTAATCGCGTTCGCGTTTCCATAACCCACGTCATAACAGCATCCAGGGTGCAGATATATTTTCTAAGCGACGCAAGCTTGCATTCTACGTATTCGCGATGATTCGACAGATTTGTGTTAGCCTAAACAAACATTAAATTAAATACAAAAGTAATTATATAATTATATTATATACAATTATATTATATCAAATTATTAAAATTTTAAAAATTACAATATTATAAACAAAGTTTTACAAAACAAAGTAAAAAATTACAATTTATAAATAAAGTTAGTACCTTGTCCATCTTCGCGAGAAGTTTATTGCTCTCGTCTTCTTCTTTAGAAACGTTAGATTGATTTACTAAGGTTTGCAAAGTTCTTTTCCGAGATGTAAGTTCTTCTTCTCTCGCCTGCAAAATATTTCATTATTACTATTACTATTAGATTTAAAAAATAGCGACTGATTATTTATCTTTTAAAAATAAATAATATACACTAAAGAAAGTAAATTTATTACACGAACGAAAATTACAATTTATATTACAGATACTTTTGCTGTTAATTCATTATCTATAAAAAAAAATAAAGTACGAACGATATATATAGTCAAACTTTACTAGGAAGCAGATTGAAAGTGAGAGTTCAATGCTATTTATATCCTGGCACGATTCGGTGCAGTCATGAAATGTAGAGATATTATTAGGATACGTTTCAGTTTATTTGATTATGTTGCACCGGACTGTAGCCTATGGGAAAACTGAATCTCAAAGAGAATAATTCCGTTACTTATCCAAGTCACAACGCACATTACGCTCTAAAGAGTGCTTCTCAATTATTTTTTTACGTGTTATATATTCGTATGTACGTAATATAATTTTGAAAATATAAGTGATTTCATGTACTAGTGATCATATACTAGTGATCTTCGCGAAAATAGTGAAAAAATGGGTTAAATATACATAAAAATTGTGTTATTATAACGATAGGTGTTTTCCATTTAATGACACAAATTGACACAAGCGTCGTTCTATCCTTGTTGACATTCAAAAAGTGACAAAGATAGAAACGACTTGTGTCTCAACTTGTGTCATCAAATGGAAAGCACCCATCATTTATTTAAAAGTTGAAAATTTCTATATATTTAAGGAACAAAATATAAGGTAATAAAATTTGTTATTGTACCGATTAATTATTCTTGAATTCTATTAAAAAAAGTAACATTTAATAAATATATCTAAATAATAAGACAAAAGACACTTGCCTTGATTAATGATAGTCGAATCGATAATGAGGTTTCGTCCGAAGGATTTGCTGCAGATACTAATAGAGTATTCACTTGTTCTATGATATTATATGCTGTTTCCAAAATCCTGCCCTCATTGTTCACTTTTCTCTCCATAGCAAAATTCCTTAAATAATATATTAATACAAATATATTCAAACTGTGACGTATAAACGGAATACATTTTAACATCTATTAATAATATTTTATGTATATGACAAATTATTGAAGTTATTGTAATCGAAATAATAATATATATTATTGTTTTATACAAAAAAAAGTAAGTACAAGAAAAATTCGAAGATGTTCGTTTATTCTGAGGTTATTCTGAGTTGACTGACTTCACTACAGCACAGGCAAATCACAACTGAAATAGCTCAATGCTGGGTCGAGCTTTCCTCGCAATACTACATGCTTGCTTGTCTGCATTAGCAAGTCATAATTTTATAATTCATAATTCATAACTTGTAACTTTCATAATTTATAATTCTTTATAATGACTATGGCTATCATTTATAATTATGAAACATCATATTAATTTATTTAAAATGTTTGAGTGATATAAAAGCGGATATCCATAAATAATTTCGATTCCTTATTTTAAAATGTAGAAAATAACATGTCTTACTTACTTTTCTTTTCGGGCGTTTATTTCGGTCACTAAATTGTGCCAACGATACTTAATATTTTCAATTATATTCTGCAATTCTATTACATCTTCAGTAGAAGCTCGGCTAGAAATATCCGTACTCGCTATATTGATATTATTTAACGTTCTTTGCATTCTAGAAACTTCTTGTTCTAGTTCAAAAGTTTTTGTTTTATTTGTTTTAGAATGGCTGAAAACGTTACACTTTTTTAAAGCATCTTCCATTTTATCTAACCACTCCGCAAATGTCCGACATGTGTTATGAAGCTCTCTCCATTTTTCGTAACATTTAATCCATCGATTATATCTTTCCATATAACTCTGACTAACACTTGCCCATTCATCTTGTAACTTCTCACTTAAACGTTTTATTTGATCAGACTGCTCTTTCTTGGCTTGCCGTATGACGCTTTCGCAAACGTAATTTACTTCGTCAACACTTGGCTTTAAAATATTTAAAGCATTGTTAATTTTCTTCAAGCATTCTTCTTGGTTTATAAATAGCTCATAGTCTCTACCATTTAATGGTAAAGAATTCAAAGATCGTGATACAGTTACTATTGCTTCTCTCAATTTGTTGATGCGTGCGATAAACTCTTGCGGATTTACGCCAACAGTATCCTGAAAAAATAAAGTTCGACAATATAAATAAATTCCACAAAATGTTCAATCTAAAATGTTTTATACGATCGATTTAAAATGTTTTAATAATAATTTATTATATGATTTATCTCAATATATATTAAATATATTAAAATTCAATATATATTAAAACATACCAATTCTACTTTCTTCTCAGTCACATGTTTGTCCTTGTCTTTGCTACCACTGAATCTTTTGAATTGCGAACTAACTTTTTGCCAATTGCTATTAATATTATAACGTACTGATTCCGAATATCCAACATTTAATTTTTTTAACTCTACAGCTAGCTCATTCAGTTTATGTATTTGTATTTGTTTTGTATCAAATTCTTCAGTGAATGATTCCAATTGGCCTTCATAATTATTAGCTTGTTCAAGTTTCAGTGGTACATCTCTAAACCATTCTTCAAATTCCGTTATTATGTTATTATATTGTCGTAAAACTTCTTCTGCTTTTTGTGCTTGTTTTCTGCGTGTTTCAATTTCCGCCATAACTTGATGCCACTTGCTTCTCAGTTTATCTTGATGTTCGTGTTTTATTTTTTCTGCCCGTGCAGGATCATTCATATGTATTGTCATAACTAAACCATCTCCCTTACTAATTAAAGCTGCTGCATCTGGGGCAAGGGTACTAATCTCACTTTTCAATATCTGTAATACATAAAAATATAGATTACAATCATTGATGATAATTTTATTTATAAACAAATTTACGTAAGTTACACAAACCTCAAGACGCTTGGTAGGATCTTTCTCATTAGAAATACCACTAATACTCATTAACATAACATCCATTCTGCATAGCATCATTTGTGCTAACTGTTCAAATTCCAAAATATTTTTCTCTAATGTTGTTCGAGAAATACCCATTGGATTTTTGAATAGCGCTTTCTCATGAATAACTTTTGTTTCCATTTTATGCTGCATAATTGGCCGAGATCTTTCAACTTTCATCTGAAAAAAATAAAAATATTCATGTGAGAAAAATAAATAAAATATAAAAATATAAAAAAAAATATATCATGTAGTATCAAAAAAATTCTTATAAACAGGCCTATGTAAATAAAACTTGGAATAAATAACAGATTGAATATGAATGCCGTGGACATGAATGTCGCATTTATGCAACATGTTACCTTGTCCAAGAGGTGCTCAACATGCTCTCCTAAATTAGTGTCCTCTCCATCTGAACTGGAACTACCAACATCAATTTCTGTATCGTCCGAAAATATTAACGCATCATCTGTTTCCTTATCACTGCCATAAAAACTTTCGCAATCTTCCAACGTGTCATCTTTTGATAGATTTTTCATATGTTTCAGTAATGGTGATTTCTTATATAAATTCTCTTCTTCGCTTCGACTAGCATTACCAGTATTTTCACGTATTATAGAATATTCAGTACTTTTCTTAGATGTCATTTCCTTCTGATTATTTCCGTTTTCTTGTGTCTCCACTGATATTTGTGCTATAGCATATTTTGCTTGCTTACCAGTTTTTATATCAGATTTTTCAATTTCTTCGTCATCCAATATAAGATATTCTGCCACACTCTCTGTGTCTTTCCACGAAGATGTTATCCTCGACGATTTATTTGATCTTTCTTTTAATTGCTGATCTACTTGAATACATTCAACTTTTGAAAATCCTGCAGCATCAATCTCTTCATTTCTTAATAATACATCACTGGAAGTGTTTTTATTTGAATCGGTAAGATTTTCCTGATCACTTAATTTTAATATGAATCTTTTAATATTTCGCGGAGGTTCAACAGGAGCTTTCTTTTTTAAAATTGGTACAAGTTCTTTTTTCTTAACAATTTGTTCTGCAGTAACAGTAGTAGAAGGTATTTTTCCTTTGACTTCCTTATCTTCTGTGTCGGTATCAATAGATTCAGCTTCCGTCTCGGTATCCTCAATAATTTCTACTCTTTCAACTACTTGCGGCACTAATCCAACACTAACATTAGCACTCGGCAAGATTACATGATCTTCGGGAGACGCTACTGATTTTACAATTTCCATTTCTTTTACTTCTACAATTCGAAATGGATTCTGTTGTACGCAAGCTGTATTAAAAGTTTTCATATCTGTTGCTGTCAGAGTATTGCTAGATACTTGAGAGAATAATTTACTGTTTTTAGCCAGAAAAAATTCTTCCTCATCAGTCATATGCACGTCTGTATCGGAACAAGGTGAAGGCAAGTCGTCGTCAACCTGAACAACTTGTGGTTGAGAAGTTTGAACAACATCAGGCACGGTACTCATGTCTAATTTTCGTCTAACAGTTCTACTAACATCCACAATTCTAGTCGTTATTTTTTCTGATTTAGCGGAAGACTTTCTGCTTCGATGAGGCACGTCAGTGGGCGAGCTTTCAGGTGTAATAGCAGCACACTGATTATCATCAAATGCAGGATTAAAATATCCTATGCCATAAATTGCTTTATTCTCATCTATTAATTTCTTTTCTTTTTTCGCAGGATGTGTTGAAGTTTGTTCAAACTGTTTAGATAATTTATTGCGTCCATAATTGTCTCTCCCCTTAGAAGCTTCTGCTTTACTTTTTATTAATAAATTGTCTGTGATTTTGTGGATCCATTCCTGTGAAAATATGATAGGTGACAGAAACTTTATGGACAATCGACAGTTAATGGAAAGAGCATGTTAATAGTGGAACAATATTAAGCATGGTCTAATGAAAGTGACAATGCGGTTCACTGTGCATAAAGCTGAATTTTTCATGGATATCCATCACCAATGCAAAATCTCTGCACTATAACTCAAATAGGTTCTTCTAACTTTACAACTTGTTGTAAATTCTCCATAAAAAGTAGATTTTATACAAGGGGAGAGACAATACCATAAAAAAAATAATGAATAAAATACAAATCCTTTTATTCACCAAAATATATACTTATTTTGTGCCAGCAATTACACTATTTACAGAGATAGAGCCACCTCTTGGACAGAATCGGTATTCCATATTATATATTGAGAAGAGTAAAAATAATATAAGTTTAATATACACGTATTATTTTAATTTAATTATCAATTTCTCGAAAACATAAAGTATAATATTATTATTAATATTATTATTAATACCCATTAAGGTACATAAATGTAGAAATATGTAGAAAATAATGTTATTAATATAATGTTATATATATATATATATATATATAGAGAGAGAGAGAGAGAGAGAGAGAGAAAGAGCTTCATTTAAAATATAAAAAAAATTGGGGGGATATTTTTTATATTTTAGAAATTTTTACATTAAAAAAATTAATATTTAATGGAAATTAATATTCAAAATAAATCAGAATATTTTTGCATATTTTGCAATATAAAACGTCTTATATACATATTAATGAAGATGTTTTATGTGATAGAGATATACGTAATGGTACTAACAAGCACAAGCATTACATATATCGATTGTTAAAGCAAAGAATAAGCCATGAGCGAATAAGCAATGAATGATAAAACTGACTTTAGAAAAAAGATAACAGATAAACAAATTTTAATTTTTAAATAAAAATTGGATACATACTTGTATTCTGTTAGAAATGACTTCCCATTTTTCACATACTTCAGCTACTTGGGGATGAAATGCATAACGTTGAAGCTGATTAACTTTCGGTTTTGCTTCTATCATTTCACTTTGCACAGCCTAATAATGAAACAATATTAAAAATATTTACAAAAATGTTTTATCAAAATAATTATTTTACGTTAAAAGATAAGATAAATAATTTCTTTTTTATACATTGTATTTCAGTATCATGTTATATGTATATTTCAATACCTTGCACTGTTCGAAGTGATGTTCAGTAAGTTGATCCATTGAAACCGCATCTAATTTATTTAACTTCTCTTCAACTTGTAAAAGCCATGCATTTATTTCGTCGACATTAGGCTCATCCTTTAGAAAGATAAGAGATATGTATATTTATATAATGTAATATTCAGATATATTATAAAAAATTTACCTCCGAGCCTTGACAAACTCGCAATCTCTTTTCTGTATTAGCTAATCTTATAATTACGTCAGACATTTTTTCCTTAAGTTGTTCGAGATACATAGAATCGCATAATTTTGAAAATTGATTTTGCGATACAAACAATTTATCTCTTATAACATTGAGACGCGGAATTACTTCGGTCAGAGTCTCCTGTAAATAATAAATTATAAATTATAAATTTTATAGTTTGTATCAAAAAACATTTATAGTTCAATTTCTTAAAGATATAATTAATAAATAGTGTTATTTACGTTATATCTGGAATACAAAATAAATAAAAAAGATTTACATACTTGTACATATATCGCATTCACCGGCAGATCAGGCAGACTTTTTTGGGTATCTAATTCCTTATTTATACTTTCGATAGACATATTAATATACGCCATACTTTTATGCATGTCGCGTGACAAATCTAATGCCGATTCTAATATGGATTTGAATTCCGTTATGTGAAGACCAAGCTGAAATAAATATTTGAATCATTCTTTTAATTGTTGAATCATTCTTTTAATTTTTATAAAATTAATAAACTTAGACTTTAATTTATTACTTACCTTATTATATAATTCTTTTAACATATCTATTCGCTTTGAAAATTTGTCGGGCTCGGGAATAGCTTTATCTTCAACTAATTTTCTTCCAGTTACGATTATACATTCAATTTCACTCTTAATTTCACTTAAAGTTTGATAGAAGCGCTGCAAGACAACAACAAGTAAATTATTGATATGAGCATTAGTTTCATAGATTATGCAATATTTGAATAAACATGTAGCTACCAAACAATGTTTTAATTGACCCTCGATGACTTCGGGATCTTCTGATGATAATTCTAGCAAACAAGTTGCTTCTTCTATTCCCCTGAGTTCTCGTAAAGCTCTCGATAATCTAGGTTCTATATTGGTCGGACAACGAAAACGTTGAAACTTTCTTTGTACTTTAGCATATTTCTGTTCAATCAGGGACATTTGTTCTTGGAGTCGAAGTGCCGCTTCTTGTTTACCAGAAGCTTTGTACGATTCAATTTGTGATGCCATTTCCTCGAGCGTAGCATGCTGTTGTTCTAATTCTTCCATTAATTTCTGTAGCCATAATATATAATTATGCATAAATAATATAAAATAAATAATACTTAATATTCATATATGTAGGTATGTCATACTCTGCAATATGCCATATGCATTAGTAAAATTTGACATTCTTTTTATGATACAATTATATAGTTAGTAAGATTGATATAAAAGATGCAAATTTTAATAACTACAGTCTTTCATGACTATCATGCTATTTTCATAATCTCGTTATGTACACAGATTAAAAAATATATTAATATCTCTTTACATTCTTTTCTTAATTATTTTAAATCTTATTTATATAATATACTTATCATAATAACTGTATCTGTAAATATGTTATGATATTCCACAAAAATTTTTATTTTGATAAATCTATTTTTCATAACTTATCAAATATAAGAAACATACTTCAAGAGATGTTATTGTAATTATAATTTTTTTCGAATTAAATGTCGGCTTTTAAATCATATTCAGAAGCAACAAATTCGTAACATTACAGTTCTAATATTTTTAGATTATGGATTATTCCTTTAATTATAAATATGACATAATATATGTATCATTTTTTTCATAAACAGACCTGATAATCGTGAGGCAAATCATCAGCAGTGAGATCGCAATCAAGACGTGCAGTTAGTACGGAGTCTATTTGTGTTAAAGAATGCTGAAGAGCAAGAATACGCCCTTCTGATTGTTGAGCTTGTTTCACTGATCCTTCCAACAGCTTGGCCCGTTGCCCTGCCTACTCAAAACATAATAATACTCTATCTTTCTAACTAAACTAACTTTACGAAGCAAGTATTAGATTTGTAATGATTGATTATTATAGTTTTTTTCTTAGCCAAGCAGAAACATAATATACAATTGTATATATAATAATACAATATTTAAAAATTTTCTTTTATTTTGTTGCATATCTATTTTATATATTATAGTTTTTATATATTATAATTTTCGCACAAATAAATTTTCACACATAATCATTCTGCAATTCAGAATGCTACTACAGAACTAATGCCACATGCGGTTATAAGCTGTTAAAGTCTCAAATGTTTGGACCTATGCTTAGCACATACATATAATTCTGTAACATGAGCTCTTTAGGATATATCTTAGTATAAATTATATATTTTACATTAATGACAAACACATAGGCTTGTAGCAAGTACATACGTACCTGCTTGTTTAAGTTTTCCCATCGATTTGTTAATCCCTCTACGTCTGTTTCAATAGAATGAGTCATGATATTACTGTCAATAAGTTGTTTACCAATTTCTTGAATTTTCTCAAGTCTAGATTCCGGATGATTTCGTATGTAATTTTCTAAATCCTTAATATAATATATTACTTTTAGTGTATGTTGTGTGTACATTATACAAAAAAATTAGTTAAAATTACGAATCTTTACTTAAGAGAAATAATTTAATATTTTCTATTAAAAAAGAAAAACATTTAAAAGATAAACAATAACTTATAATAATTTTTTCAATTTTATTTTTTCTAGGCTAATTATTTGATTTAAATGATAGGATAATTGTTGCTAAATATTTATACAAAATTGAACAATTCTTACATCCAGTTCTTCTGAAATTTCTTCTGCATCTGCAGCAGCTTTAGGCGATTTTTTTAATCGCTTATCAAGCTTATCCAACCAATCACTTTCCTGTGCGACTAAAGCACGAAATTCTCCGTACTCATGACTAGCATTTTGTAAATGTCTATAGCGTTCGTATATACGATCTGTAACATCTGTCCATCGCGCATTTAAAAAAGTGAAACGCCTACCAAGCTCTTGTACGGATGATCCTTCTGAACTTAATAATTTATCATTTCCCATTTCGTTCAAATTTCTAAACTCTTCCACTCGTTTATCAATGTTATCTTTTAATGCTTGATACCGACCACGAACTTGAAAAAGTTCAACTGATGACGTTATTCTTGATTCTACTGGTATTTCTTTTTCTAAACTTGACAACCACTTTGTGAAATCTTCTATACCATTAATAATCTAACAAAAAAACAAAACCGTTACGCAAAAAAACATTCATACTTTTATTTATAAAAATTGTGTACTTACATTATCATTTTTCTTTAAAGCACTTTCATATTTGTCATTTAAACTTTTAGTCTCATTAACAATTGTGTTCCACTTATATGTTACAGCTTCCAATTTGTTGTTTAACAAACTTGTAAAATCAGCTTCCGATTTTTCGAGTATATCATTTGCTGATAATCGAAGTGCTTCTATTTGTGGTTTTGTTTTATCTATTTCTTGAGAAAATGAGTGAATTTGTTGTAATTTATGTTCTGTTGTTTCAACATTATCCATAATGTTATCTTTAGATAAATTTTCTAAATACAATGATGATTTTTCCAACCAAGATTCAAGGGTAAAAAGTTCGGTATTAAATGTTTGCAAAATTGTAATATCTAAAACATTGTATTAATAAATTTCCTATGTAATCATAACAATTAAAATAAAAATAAAAAATAATGCTTATTATTTATTTTCTATTTACCTTTGATAAGAGTTTGTTGTTTCTCTTCCAAAATAATAGGAATATCGCTCCATTTAGTATTTAAATCCTGCAATTCATCTTTAAGTCGCTGTACTAAAGAATCATCATTTATCTTTGCTATTAAATCTTGTCCAGCAGAGTTAACGTATTTGAAAGTTTCTTCCTGTTCTTTTAACGAGTTTTGTATATTTTTAAATCTTTTTATTTGCTCTTCCATAATCTTCTCACCCGACATAATTATATGTTCTGACAATAGAAAACCTTCCACATTGTTGATAAATGACATTAGATTAGTGATTGCTTCAATATATCTTTTAGGCGGTGTTCGATCAATAGCATTAGTTATTTCAGTCAATCGCTCGGATAACCTATATATATTATATTAAGTAACACAAAAATTTATAATATATAAGTATATATCTATAATAATACTTACATTGTATATAAATTCTCCCAATTAACGAAAAATGCTTTTACGTCTGTATCCATACTATTAGTTTCTGTAATAGCAACTTGATTTTCTGATAATTCTTTTGCTTTTTCAACCAACTTTCTTATACGTTCATCGTGGGATTTCATTGATTTCATTTTAACCTGAATAATATATTTTAAGATTAAGATTAAAATATCGTATATATACATATTACAAATTAAATCACATTAAAAGACATTTTAGTTACCCTAAATAGTTCTAACTGATTATTTTCTTTATTTGTCTCGAACCATTTGGTGTAACTTTCTAACATCAAATTTAGATTGGCTAATTCAGTCCGGAATTTCTTTACTTCTTCCAGATAATCTATACGTCTCTTTATCTCTTGAAGACGATTATTTGTCGCTACCCAACAATTTTGTATGTCCTTAATCTTAGATTCCTCTTCTTCGATGGATTCGTTTGCATTTTTTAATTCATCAATTAATTGTTTACCAATTTCAAGAACTTTATCATATTCATTTTTATGCGAGTCCATATCTGCAAGAATATCTTCATAAACAACTTTCTTCTCTTCCACGCTTAATTCATCAAATACTCCTTCCGATCGACCAATTTCTAAGTCGACATAATCTAGCCATTTATATAGATGAAGTAATGCCGATTCAAACTCATGTTTAGTAGTATTATCAACACGCCGCTTCTTTGAATCACTATATGGCGTTGACTGAAAAGAGAAAAGTATTACATAAGTCACGTATTACACAAAAGTGGAATACTGAAAAATATTGAAAAAAATAAGAAAAACATACTGTTGCAGTAATTTCTTCTTTATATGCTATACTTGTTACCGTTTCGGACATCCATTCGTTTCCTTTAATAGTTGTTACATTCTCTTCAGACATTAAGTCAAATTCAAATCCAGAATTTGTTATCTAATACGCAATATAATAAAGATTAGAATTAAGAAACAAAATATATTCTTTTTTAAAATGTAATATTCTAAGATATTGAATTACCCTTTGGGATTGAACTTCCATGATTTGTCCAACAGCTTCCCATCGATCCTGCAGGTTTTCGATCTTTTCCAGAATACTCGCGTATTCTGAAGACGAACTGTTGCCATCTAAATCCTGAATTGATTCTTGTAGAGAAGTTAATTTTTTCTGATTTATATCCATTTCTGCCTTAAGGATTTGCAATTTCTTTATTCTATCTAATACTTCGCCAAATTCGGATGCCGGATTGGCTTCCATTTGCTTTAATGTAATTTCCGTTTCGTTCAACCATGCTACTAGCCTTTTATAGTCATCAGTAATGCTCTGCCAAAGCGCAGATAAAGATTCCAATCGCTGACGTCGTTCCTCTTTCCACTGGCCGATATGACTCCAACGTTCACCGAGAGCAGACAACTGATCTTCCATTTGTGCATAAACCGCCTCGGAATTTTCTTCATCTACGACTACTACCATATTCCTCATGCCGTCGACTACGTCTTGTTGCGCATGAATATCTTGTTCTAGTTCGTTGAGATGTTTCAATTGATCCTCGAAAGTCGATGGATTTAATTCGATTGCTGCCATCAACGAAATTCGATCTTCCGTTTTTGTTAGCCATTGTCGTAACGCATCTAGCTGAGCCTGTTGCATTTGCATCAGGACCTAGAAATAATCATAGATTTTATTTGTAGATAAAATAACTAATGTATTAAAATTATCTCTGCATTATATTATTTTCATCAACAAAATAGATACATACTTCATGAATTCTTGTTTGCCTTTCCATGGCGCGCATTCGAAGACCTTCCCAACGAGAATTTAGTAAAGACATCTGCACGCGAACCTCGTGCTCTTCATCTTTATGCAATCCGCCTTCAGCTAACAATCTTGCACCTTCCTCTAGAACAGTTCCTACTCCATCTTGATGACCGGATAGTTCCATCAAGAAGGTTTCATGCTCGTGGAATTGTTGTTTCAATATGTCTAGAGTCGAGCCCGGCTCGGAGGCATGATTCAATTTATCCTCTGCTTCCAAAAGCCACGTTAAAACATCCTCAAGTGCAACCTGATAGCCACCAAGCTCGACGGAAACATTTGTAGCTAAACTCATTGGGCGAGATGATGGCATTCCAAAATTTCCGAACGTTAAAGTACTCTATAAATTAATTTTTTTTTATATGTCATACATTAATATAATGTAATTCTCTCGTCCATTTGCTAAATCACGATTCACATACCTCTGTTCCTGGTGTTGTAACGGGACTAACTGGCGTACTGTCACTTGCGATTGAAAGATCTAGCTCACCTATGTCGTCTCCGGAATGTGGCAACGATTGAAAGAGACACATAACGTACATCATTATGGATTTTTTATCCGGTACTGAAGTATTGACATCTGAAATAAAATATAACATTGTAAAAATCGACGTTATATCATTGCTTTATAATCCACTATATTTTGCAATTTTTTATGTAACTTTAAATTTTTATAAATTTTTAGGAACTGAACTGTGATAAATTTCATACATTTGTATACCAAATATATAAAATATAAAAAAAAATTAATATTATTATATATAATATTTAGAATGTCTCAAATAAATTACCTTCGGGATCCAAAAGACGTTCGATACCAAGATGTTCTTGTGCGAGCCGAAAAGCATGATCCAATCTAGCATTTGGATGTTTACGTGCGATATTATTAAAATCAAACAAATGAGATTTCCATTTATGTAAAATTGCATTAAATGCTAAGCCGTCCGACCAAGATGTTGTAAAATTTTTAATATCAACACCAGGATAATTCTAAAAAAAGAAATTATTATTGCTTTACTTTAATGATATTCAGTAAAATTTTATTAGATACATAACTAAAATTTTTACGTATTACCTGTGAATTTTGACGACACCAAGCAAGAAGTGTCTTTTCTAAATTGGTCTGTTGTAATTCTGTCATTAGATCTTTCAAGTGATAATGTACCTGTTTATGTGTAACATAGAAAAATTGATTAATAGAAAATAGATGAGATACATCGAGATAATTAACGATAAACATAAATAATTGATACAAAAACCAGAAAATCAATAAAACATAATTTTATCTAAAACATTTCGTTTTAGAGATATTTTCTGCTTGCATCATTTACAACATAAAAAGAAATTATTTTATGAACAAATATTGCCGGCCTCACGTTCTCTCGATTACAGCAAGTATAACAAAATTTAAATTAAGGAGTTTAATTGTCGCTAAAAATAAATACTTCGTTAAAAAGATTGAAATTAAAAGATTAAGATTAAAATTATTTTTGCCACGCTAATACGACTTAAATTCATTTCGTTCAAAAAGTTTTCAATATCTTTCAAATTAAAAAAAAAAATAATCTCGCATAAACTAGATTCCGTTCCATATAATGAATTAAAACTTTGTGGCATAAATGATTACTTAATACATCAAAAGCATGTTGCAATCAGATTTTAATTTACATAAGAGGTTTTCTTGCTAATAATGGCCTGCAGTACAAAATTAGAAAGATATTATCTTCAAAATTATAAATGACATGAATTGAATTATTACAAA